>Ga0116223_10000031_pt1 | contig 182748 bp, 159 predicted proteins | sample Sb_taG_3_FD_90092 | JGI IMG/M metagenome (GOLD analysis project Ga0116223, IMG submission 90092) | Peat soil microbial communities from Weissenstadt, Germany - Sb_50d_a_PC metaG | ecosystem: Environmental > Terrestrial > Soil > Wetlands > Peat | place: Germany: Weissenstadt | collected... | reverse complement strand
GGCGGGCGACAATGCCGGGCTTCTGCTGCGCGGCATTGGCAAGGACGACGTGGAGCGCGGGATGGTGCTGGCGAAGCCGGGATCGATCACGCCGCACACGAAGTTCAAGGCGGAGGTGTACATCCTGACGAAAGAAGAGGGCGGGCGGCACACGCCGTTCTTCAAGGGATATCGTCCGCAGTTTTATTTACGCACGACAGACGTGACGGGCGTAGCGGAGTTGCCGGCGGGCACGGAGATGGTGATGCCGGGCGACAACGTGAGCCTGGTGATTGAGTTGATCACGCCGGTGGCCATGGAAAAGGGCCTGCGCTTTGCGATCCGCGAAGGCGGGCATACGGTGGGAGCCGGAACGATTGCCGAGATTATTCAGTAGGTGGTTGTGCAGTGAAGCAAGTGAGTCACCTACCGTACCTCCGGTTTCATGTGGAGGAAGTGCAGTTTGACGGGAAAGACTGGCAGGTCGCTTTCACTCCGCGCGGGATTGATTGGGAGCCGAAACAAGTCCGGCCAGTCCCGGATGCTGAAATGCGGCGAATCTGGAAGGCCTACGGCATTCCGGTCGAGCTCGAAGATGGCAGCATCAGGAAGTACTGGAGGCTGATCGAAGGCAGCATCAAGCATTATCTGATTCGCGAATACTGGAAGATTGATACGAAGAAGTAGGCGCGGCTTGCAGCTTGCCGCCAGTTCTTTCCTTCCGGACGGCCGGAAGGGGATAGAGAGATGAAACAGTGATTGGAAAAGAAAGAATTCGCATCCGGTTGAAGGCTTACGACTACCGCATTCTGGACCAGTCGACAGGCGAGATCGTGGAAACCGCGCGGCGCACCGGCGCGCAGATTGCGGGGCCGATTCCGCTGCCTACGATGAAGAACAAGTACTGCGTGCTGCGTTCGCCGCACGTGGACAAGAAATCGCGGGAACAGTTTGAGATCCGGACGCACAAGCGGCTGCTCGACATTTTGGAGCCGACGCAGCAGACGGTGGACGCGCTGATGAAGCTCGATCTGCCGGCGGGCGTGGATGTGGAGATTAAGGCGTTCGGGAAAGAGCATAAATAGCTTCGAGCAAGCGCGGGCTAGCGCCCGCGGAACTGGCGAGAGCGCCCGTTCCGACACGAGCACATTCGCTCACCAGCCAATAGCCGCATGATAGGCCAAGCTGGGGATGGAGAAGGAAATGGCAACGAAGGTAGCGGGGATTCTGGGCAAGAAGGTCGGCATGACGCAACTGTTTGACTCGAAGGGCGACGTTCGCCCGGTCACAGTGCTGCAAGCTGGTCCGTGCGTGGTGACGCAGCACAAGTCGGCGACCAAAGACGGTTACGAGGCGGCCCAGATTGGTCTGGTGGAGTTCGTGAAAGAGTCGCGGCTGACCAAGCCGGCACAGGGACACTTGGCGAAGAACAACCTTCCGCCGGTGAAGTTCATGCGCGAAGTGCCGCTTGAAGTCGAGGGTACGCCCGACGGAGACGGATCGGTGAAGGTTGGCGACCGCGTACTGGTTGAGATTTTCGATGGTGAGAGATTTGTCGACATCGTGGGCATCAGCAAGGGGAAGGGATTTCAGGGTGTCGTGAAGCGGCATCATTTTGGCGGTGGTCCGAAGTCGCACGGGTCGATGTTCCAGATCACGGGATCGATTGGGTCCTCGGCGTTTCCATCGCGCGTGTTCAAAGGCATGCGGATGTCGGGGCACATGGGCAACCAACGCGTGACGGCTCGCAACCTGCGCGTTCTGGGAGTCGACAAGGACGAGAACCTGCTGGTCGTGGAAGGCAGTGTGCCGGGACCGCAGGGTGGTTACATCGTCATCACGAAAGCGAAGAAGCCGCCACGAGAACGGCGCGGGTTCGCAGGTTCGGCGACGGTTGATCCGTTGAAGGCCGCGAAGCGAGCGGCAAAGAAAGCATAGGAGCAGTCGTTGGTCGTTAGCCGGTGGTCGTTGGCTAACCCAAGACGAAAGTAATATGGCAACGGTTGACATACACAATTTGAGCGGCGAGAAAGTTGGGACGCTCGATCTCGCCGACGAAATCTTCGGCGCGGTCAACGAGGATCTGCTCTGGGAGGCGGTGAAGCATTACCGCGCCGGGCAGCGCGCCGGTACGCACAAAACCAAGGGCCGCTGGGAAGTTTCCGGTTCGGGCAAGAAGCTCTGGAAGCAGAAGGGTACCGGCCGGGCCCGCATCGGGTCGATCCGTTCGCCACTGTGGCGGCATGGCTACACGGTGCACGGTCCGGTGCCACGCTCCTACGACTACATCTTTCCCAAGAAGAAGCTGCTGGGCGCGTTGCGCTCGGCGCTGGCCGCGAAACTGGCGGACGGCAAGCTGATCGTGGTGAATGCGTTCGACGTGAAAGAACCCAAGACCAAGGAATTCCGCAAAGCGTTGAACGCGCTGAAAGTGGATGCGACGGTGCTGATCGTCGAAGAAGCGAAGCACGAGAATCACAACCTGGCATTGAGCGCGCGCAACATTGCGGGCCTCGAACTAGTGCGGGGGAACGAAGTGCATCCGTATCATCTGTTGAAGTATGACCGCGCGATTTTCTCGCAGCCGGCGATTGAGAAGCTGCAGGTTTCGCTGAAGTCTTCGGTGTCGAAGCGGAAGCACAAGGCCGAAGAAGATGAAGGCGCGAAGAAGGCGACGGGTACTCCGCGGCGGCGTGCACGACATGAAAAAGCGGCGGAGGTGGCCTGATGAAATCCGCATACCAGATCATTCGCCGTCCGGTGATTACCGAAAAAGGCCTTGAGATCAAGGAGAACCAGAACACACTGGTCTTCCAGGTGGCCCCCAAGGCGACGAAGACGGAAATCAAAGAAGCGGTGCAGTCGATTTTCAAGGTGAAAGTGCATTCAGTGCGCACGGCCACGTATCCGGGAAAAGAGCGGCGGCGCGGCAAGTTCGCGGGCTACCGTCCGGATTGGAAGAAGGCTTACGTGCGGCTGCGAGCCGGCGAGAAGATGCCGGAGTACGCGCAGAATTTGTGAGAGCAGTCGTTGGTCGTTCGTCGTTGGTCGTTAGCCAGCACGAACCGATGCAGTGGCAAGAAGAGCTAACGGCTAAGAGCTAAAGGCTGATTTTATGGCAATCAAGACATACAGACCGACAACGCAGACGTTGCGCTACCGCACGACGATCGTCAATGACGACATCACGACCAAGCATCCGCACAAGCCTTTGGTCGAGCCCAAGCCGCGAACCGGCGGGCGCCGCAACTCGGGCGACACCACGATGCGGTTTATCGGCGGCGGGCACAAGCGCAAGCTGCGCATCATCGATTTCAAGCGCGACAAGACCGGAATTCCGGCCACCGTCACTACGATCGAGTACGATCCCAACCGTTCGTCGCGCATTGCACTGCTCGCCTATGCCGACGGGGAGAAACGGTACATCATTCAGCCGGAAGGGCTGAAGGTGGGACAGAAGGTGGTGAGCGGTCCCGAGGCAGACATTCTGGTGGGGAACGCGCTGCCGCTGCGAAATATCCCTCCTGGCACGCAGATCCACAATCTGGAACTGAAGCCGGGTAAGGGCGGTCAGATGGTACGGTCAGCGGGCGGATCTGCGCAGCTGATCGCGAAAGAAGAAGAGTACGCGCTGGTCAAGCTGCCTTCGGGCGAGACCCGCAAAGTTTCCCAGGATTGCATGGCCACCATCGGCCAGGTGGGAAATCTGGATCACGAGAACGTCACGATCGGGAAGGCGGGGCGCTCGCGGTGGCTGGGAAAGCGTCCGCACAATCGCGGCGTGTCGATGAATCCGGTTGACCATCCGCACGGCGGTGGCGAAGGCAAGACCTCCGGCGGACGGCATCCGGTGACGCCGTGGGGCCAGCCGACGCGCGGGTACAAGACGCGGAACAACAAGCGCACGGATAAGTTCATCGTGAACCGGCGGTCGAAGTAGTCGTTGGTCGTTCGTCGGTGGTCGTTGGCAAAAGCAAATTCGTCGCCGGCAACAAGCGCCGGTTCGGAACGACAAGGATTTTAGGTTTAGCTAAAAGCTAGGAGCTAACAGCCAAGAGCTGACTTTATGGCACGTTCAACCAAGAAGGGCGCATTCGTGGATGGCTACCTGCAAGCGAGGGTAGAAGGCATGAATGCGCGTAACGAGAAGAAAGTGCTGCGTACCTGGTCGCGGCGTTCCACCGTGGTGCCTGAGATGGTGGGACACACGATTGCGGTGCACAACGGCAAAAAGTTCATCCCGGTGTATGTGACCGAGAACATGGTGGGGCACAAGCTGGGCGAGTTCAGCTTCACGCGCAACTTCAAGGGACACTCCATGAGGGCGGCGACGGAAGTGGCGGCCAAGCCGGCCGGCATCCCGGGCGGTCCGGGAGCAATTTCTCCGGCGGCTCCATCGGCGCCAGCGGCACCGAAGGCGTAACGAGCTACGAGCTATGAGTAGGAACTGAGATACGACTATGGAATTTCGAGCGGAAATGCGGTACCTGCGAGTCTCGCCGCAGAAGGCACGCCTGGTGCTGGAGTTGATCAAGGGGCGCCGGGTGGAAGAGGCGCGCAATACGCTGGCGTTTACCAAGAAGCGCGTGGCGGCCCACGTGGGCAAGCTATTGCAGTCGGCGCTCGACAACGCGAACTTTCTGGCCAGCGAAAAGGGACTCGACGTTGAGATCGACAACCTGTATGTGAAGAGCGCGATCGCGAATGACGGGCCGCGCATGAAGCGGATTCGTCCGGCGCCGCAAGGACGCGCATACCGCTACCAGCGCCGTATCGCGCACATCGAGCTGATCCTGGCGGAGCGCGGGAAGAGCGGCGAAGCGGTTACGGCCGGCGCGGGTGGCGGGACTGCGGCGGCTCCGGCCAAGGCCAAGCGGCGGGCGCCGGCGGTGAAGGCAGCAGGCAAGAAGAAAGCGGCGGCGAAGTAAGTCAGAGAGTTTGATTTAGGAGAAGCAATGGGACAAAAAGTCCATCCTTATGGTTTTCGCCTCGGCTACACCAAGCCGTGGAAGTCGCGCTGGTTTGCCGAGCGAGATTACGACAAGCAGCTGCACGAGGACGTCAAGCTGAAGGCCGAACTGAAGGACAAGCTGAAGTCGGCGGGCGTCAGTGCCATTGAAATCGAACGGCCGGGCAACAAGCTGCGCATCATCATCAAGACGGCGCGGCCGGGGATCATCATCGGACGGAAGGGCGCGGAGATCGACAAGCTCAAGGCCGAGTTGCAGAAGCGCACGGCGGGCAAAGATATCTTTGTCGATATCCAGGAAGTGCACAAGCCTGAACTGGACGCGCAACTGGTTTCGGAATCGATTGCGCTGCAGCTGGAAAAGCGCGTGGGGTTCCGGCGCGCGATGCGCAAGGCTGTGGATTCGGCGCTGCGCTTCGGATGTAAGGGAATCAAGGTTCGCGTGAGCGGACGGCTGAACGGCAACGAAATCGCGCGTTCGGAGTGGTATTTGCAGGGGCGTTTACCGCTGCACACGCTGCGTGCCGATATCGACTACGGTTTCACCGAAGCGCGAACGACCTACGGCGTGATCGGCGTGAAGTGCTGGGTGTACAAGGGTGAGATTTTGCCCACCAAGAAACGGGAACCGCAGGCGGCGGCAGGCGGATTTTAAGATTCTCGTAGAGACGTAGCTTGCTACGTCTCCCGCGGTACAGATTGTGCAAGCTGAGACGTTGCGAGCAACGTCTCTACAGGAAATTTCGTTATGTTGATGCCAAAGAAAGTGAAGTATCGCAAGCAGCAGCGCGGGCGCATGACGGGTAAGGCCTGGCGCGGGTCGACGCTGGCGTTCGGCGATTTCGGGCTGAAGGTTCTGGAGCCGGGATGGATTACCGACCGGCAGATTGAAGCCAGCCGCGTGGCCATGACGCGCTTTGTGAAGCGCGGCGGAAAGATCTGGATACGCGTGTTTCCCGACAAGCCGGTCACGAAGAAGCCGGCCGAAACCCGTATGGGCAAAGGCAAGGGCGCTCCGGATCACTGGGTCGCGGTGGTGACGCCGGGAAAGATTTTGTTTGAGATGGAAGGCGTGACCATCCAGGACGCGACTGAGGCCATGCGGCTGGCGTCGCACAAGCTGGCTCTGCGCACCACGCTGGTCAAGCGCGAAGGCGCGATGCACTAAGGAATTTTATGAAAGCAGACAAAGTTAGAAATCTTACGGAAGAAGAGCTTCGCCATCAGGAGCGCGAGCTCGCGGACCAGCTCTTCAAGCTGAAATTTCAGCTGAACATGGGGCAGACGGAGAGCCTGAAGAAGATTCGCGGTCTGCGCAAGGATATTGCGCGGGTCAAGACGATCATCGGAGAGCGTGAGCGCTCGGCCGCAACGGAGAAACGATAATGGCGGAAACGAAAACATCAGCCCCGGAGAAGGTTCAGGGGCGCCGCAAGGAAGTCGTGGGAGAGGTGGTCGCCAACCGCATGCAGAAGACGATTGTGGTGAAGGTGACGCGTAAGAAATCGCATCCGTTTTACGGACGAGTGGTGGCGCGCAACAAGAAGTTCTACGCGCACGATGAGAAGAACGAGGCGCATGTGGGCGATGTGGTGCGGATCGAGGAGACTCGTCCCATGTCGAAGCTGAAGCGCTGGAAGCTGAAAGACATTGTGCGGAAGGCCGCGCTGGTTCCGGAAGCCGCGATCGAAGTTCCGGGGACATAGTCGCGACAGAGCTGGTCGCGGCAGCTGCTGGCCGCGAGCGAGACGAGAGAGGGAGATTGACGCCATGGCTGTGATGATGAGATCGATGCTGGAGGTCGCCGACAACTCCGGCGCCCGCAAGCTACAGATGATTCTGCCGCTGGGCGGTTCGACCGGATTGAATGCCGGACTGGGCGACGTGATCACCGCGGCTGTGAAGGAGTCGGCGCCCGAGGGCCAGGTACAGAAGGGCAAAGTGGTAAAGGCGGTCATCGTGCGCACGCGCAAGGAGCACCGGAGGCGGGACGGAACTTATATCCGGTTCGATCAGAACGCCGCAGTGCTGATTAACGATGCGGGTGAGCCGGTGGGCACGCGCGTGTTTGGGCCGGTGGCGCGCGAACTGCGCGAGAAGAAGTTTTTGAAGATTGTTTCGCTGGCGCCGGAAGTGATCTAAGGAAAGTTTCAAAGTTTCGAGTTTCAAGGTTTCAAGGAATTTATGAGAACTGTGAGTACTGAAAACAAGCGAGTGGATCTGCGGCGCAATGACACCGTGAAGGTGATCACGGGCCGGGACAAGGGCAAGGAAGGGCGCGTGCTGCGCGTGTTTCCGAATGACAGCAAGCTGCTGGTCGAACACGTGATGATGGTGAAGAAGCACGTGCGGCCGAATCCGCAGCGCAATATCAAGGGCGGCATTGCCGAGCAGGAGAGCCGAATCGCGATCTCCAACGTGCAACTGGTTTGTCCGACGTGCGGGCCGGTACGGATCGGCCACGAAGTGCGCGGCGACCGCAAGGTGCGCGTATGCAAGAAGTGCGGAACGACATTAGATAAATAAGCTGTTGGCTCTTAGCCATTAGCTCTTGGCTGTGGCGATGGTGCAAGCAGCGAGATGGAAATCAAGCCTCACGAACCGGTACACGTTGAGCTAAGAGCCAAAACCTAGGGCCGAGAGCCAACACTCCGAAACCGTGGGAGGAAGTTGAAGAGACGAAATGGCGAAAGACAAGAAACAGAAAGAGTCGTCGCAGGAGCAGAAGGCGCCGGAGCAGGCGCGGCATAGCGCGAAGGAACGTCCGCGGCTGCGCGCGAAGTTCGAGAAGGAAGTGGCTCCGGCTCTGGTGAAAGAGCTGGAACTGAAGAATCCGATGGCTGTGCCGCGGCTCAACAAGATTGTGGTCAACATGGGCGTGGGTGAAGCGACGCAGAATGCGAAGATCCTCGACCCGGCGGTGAACGAACTGGGCCAGATTACCGGACAGAAGCCGGTGGTGACGCGGGCCAAGAAATCGATTGCGGCGTTCAAGGTGCGCGAAGGCCAGTCGATTGGCGCGATGGTCACGTTGCGAGGGGACCGGATGTACGAGTTCTTCGACCGGCTGGTGAACATTGTTCTGCCACGCGTGCGCGATTTCAAGGGAGTTTCGACCAAGTCGTTCGATGGACGCGGCAACTTCACGCTTGGCCTGCACGACCAGTTGATTTTCCCCGAGATCTCGTACGAGAAGGTCGACAAGCAGAAGGGGATGAACGTCACGATTGTGACTACGGCGGCGAACGATAACCAGGCGCGGACATTGTTGAAGCATCTGGGGATGCCGTTCCGGGCATAGGGATAAAGTTTCGAGGTTTCAGAGTTTCAAGGTTTCGAGAAGCTAGGAGCTAAGTTTGGCAACGACAGCAAAACGAGTTAAGGACGCAAGGAAACCCAAGTTCTCCACGCGCAAGCACAACCGCTGCAAGCTGTGCGGACGTCCGCGCGCATTTCTGCGCAAGTTCGGCATTTGCCGCTTGTGCTTCCGCCAGCTCGCGCTGCGCGGGGAGATTCCAGGGGTATCGAAGTCGTCGTGGTAAAGACGCGCGCCAGACGCGCGGGTTAGCATTCTCGCAAAGAACGCGAGAATGATCGCGCGGCGCGCTCAGGTCCTTCGCGAGACAAAGAGCGTCTCGCTCAGGATGACAATGGCAAGGATGTAGGGAAGCAAGCTGCCGCAGGTTCTCCGCTAAATGCGGAGCGAACGGGTGGCTAGAGGAGAAGCAAAAGATGAGGTTGACCGATCCGGTCGCAGACATGCTGACGCGAGTGCGGAATGCACTCCAGGCCCGGCACCAGAAAGTGGATATCCCGGCTTCGCGGCTGAAGCTGGAGATCGCCCGCATCCTGAAGGAAGAGGGCTACATCTCCAATTTCAAGCCGACGGAAGAAGAAGGCCATAAGGTCATTCGGATTTACCTGAAGTATGGCGCCAACAACGAGGCGGCCATCTCGAAGGTGGAGCGCGTGTCGCGTCCGGGATGCCGTGTCTACGTGCGACGCAGCGAGATTCCACGCGTGCTGGGCGGTATGGGGATCAACATCCTCACGACCCCGCGCGGTGTGATGACCGGCCGCCAGGCTCGCAAAGAAGGTGTGGGCGGCGAGTTGTTGTGCGAAATCTACTAGAAGAGCAGCCATCAGCTTATCAGCCGTCAGCCTTCAGCTAAAAGGCGCGGTGGTAAGGAAGCTGAGAGCTGAAAACTGAGAGCTGAGAGCTTATGTCGAGAATTGGAAAAAAGCCGATACCGATCCCCAAAGGGGTGACGGTAAAAATTGAAGGCAACACCGTTTTGGTGCAGGGGCCAAAGGGCAAGCTGGACACCGCGCTACCGACCGGCATCAAGGTCGAGCAGAAGGACGGAAACATCGTCGCCATCCGCGAGAACGATTCGCAGGCGGCGGTTCATGGACTGGCGCGCGCCCTGGTCAACAATGCTGTCGAAGGCGTGACCAAGGGGTGGACGCGCGAACTGGAAATCGTCGGCATCGGCTATCGCGCGGAGATGAAAGGGAAGACCACGGTTGTGTTCAACCTGGGCTACTCGCATCCGATCGAGTATCCGTTACCGACCGGTGTAGATGCGGTGGTCGACCCCAAGCAGACGAAGATCGCGCTGACGGGGATTGATCGCCAGAAGGTGGGACAGGTCGCAGCGGAAATGCGTTCGTTGCGTCCGCCCGATCCGTATAAGAACAAGGGCGTGCGGTATGCGGGCGAGCGCCTGAAGAAGAAGGTCGGAAAGACCGGAGCGAAATAACGGTCGTTGGCCGCCGGTCGTTCGTCGTTAGTAGGGCGAGCTGGCCTTCGGCGGTGATTCACGGGTTGAGTACTGTGTAGTTGTCGGGAGTCTTGGGCTAACGACCAACGACAAGCGACCAAGGACAGATTTCATGCTTACAAGAATTACGAAGAACGAGAAGCGCGGGCATGTACACGAGCGCATCCGCAAGAGGTTGCAGGGGACGGCGGAGCGTCCGAGGCTCAACGTGTACCGCTCGCTGAATCATATTTACGTGCAGGTGATCGACGACCTGAACGGCAAGACGCTGGTCTCGGCCAGCACGGCCGAAGGTAAGAAGGAAGATCGGCGCACCGGCGGGAACGTCGCCTCGGCGAAGGCAATTGGGAAGACCATTGCTGAACGGGCGAAGGCCAAGGGCGTGACCAAGGTCGTTTTCGACCGAGGCGGCTACCTCTATCACGGGCGTGTGAAGGCTTTGGCCGACGCAGCGCGCGAAGCGGGATTGCAGTTTTAAGGACAGCTCTCAGCTGTCAGCTCTCAGCTATCAGCTGGAGCGACAAGCTTAGAGCTGAAAGCTGATAGCTGAAAGCTGGGTTCAAAGAATGCCAACAGTGATCAAGAAACTCGATGCAGGTTCGTTCCAGCTGAAAGACCAGGTGGTTGCCATTAACCGCGTGACGAAAGTGGTCAAGGGCGGCAAGAATCTTTCGTTCGCGGCGCTGGTGGTGGTGGGCGATCCTTCAGCCGTGGTGGTGGGCTACGGTTCCGGCAAGGCTAAGGAAGTTCCTCAGGCCATCCGGAAGGGAATCGAGTCGGCCAAGAAGAATTTGATGAAGGTGAACCTGACGCAGACCAGCATTGCCCATTTGGTGCTCGGACGGTACGGATCGGGCAAGGTGTTATTGAAGCCGGCGCCGGAAGGCACGGGCGTGATTGCGGGCGGCGCGGTGCGCGCGGTCATGACTTCAGCGGGAGTGCAGAACGTGCTGACGAAATCCATCGGCACCACCAACCCGCACAACGTGATCAAAGCGACCTTCGATGCGCTGAAGCAACTCAAGAGCCGCGAGGGTGTTGCGATCATGCGGGGCAAGACGGCGCAGGAACTTTAGAAGCAGTACCGAGTACCTGGTACTGAGTACCTGGTACTGAGTACCGAGAAACAAGCGGCGAGGTTTACGAGATGACGGCGAAGAAGACGAATTCGGGCAGCGCGAAGGTTCACCTGAAGTGGGTGCGTTCCGCGATTTGTGCCCCGGTGAAACAGAAGCTGGTGATCAAGGGGCTGGGATTTACCCGGCTGAATCAGGTGATTGAGCGGCCGGACACAAACGCCATCCGTGGCATGGTGGCGAAGGTTCCGCATCTGGTCGAGTTTGTGGAATAGAGTTGCGAGCCGTGAGCTGCGAGCAAGCGTTTTCAGTATTGGCTTGCTCGAGGCTCACAACTCGTAGCTCAAAGCTGAGAGCTTAATTTATGAATTTATCGAATATTCGAGCACCGAAGAAGGCTACGGAAAAGCGCAAGCGCGTGGGGCGCGGCATGGGCTCCGGCATGGGCAAGACGTCCACCCGTGGACACAAGGGGCAGCGCTCGCGCACTGGTTCGCGCATGATCCGCGGCTTTGAAGGCGGCCAGATGCCGTTGCATCGGCGCATGCCGAAGCGCGGCTTCACCAATATTTTTCGCAAGGAATTCAACATCGTGAGCCTGGAGCGGCTGGTGGAACTCGGCGAGACCACGATTACTCCTGACGTGCTGCGCAAGGCCGGAGTCATCAAGACGAAGCATCCGGTGAAAATTCTCGGCGATGGCGAGTTGAAGGCGGCGATCACGGTGCATGCGCACAAGTTCTCGAAGTCGGCACAGGAAAAGATCACCAAGGCGGGCGGCAAGTTTGAGGTCTTGCAGTAATGTTCGACAAGCTGGCTAACATCTTCCGTATTCCGGACCTGCGCAAGCGCATCCTGTTCACATTAGGATTGCTGTTCGTGTACCGGCTGGGCGGGCACTTGCCCACTCCGGGAGTGAAGTGGGAACAGCTGGAACACTTCTTTGAGCAGAACCGGGGCTCGTTTCTGGGATTCGTGGATCTGTTTTCCGGCGGCCAGTTGCGCCGTCTCACGATTTTCGCCCTGGGCATCATGCCCTACATTACGGCGTCAATCATTCTGCAACTGTTGACGGTGGTCTATGAGCCGTTGGCCAAGTTGCAGAAAGAAGGCGAACTCGGGCGCAAGAAGATCACGCAGTGGACGCGGTATATCACCGTCATTCTGAGTGCGGTGCAATCTTACGGCATTGCGTTCGGCCTGGAAAGAAGCGGGGACTTCGTGATCAGCCCGGGCTGGAAATTCCGGCTCATGACCATGTTGACCCTGACCACGGGCAGTGCCTTCATCATGTGGCTGGGCGAGCAGATTACCGAACGCGGTGTGGGCAACGGGATGTCGCTGCTGATTTTTGCCGGCATTGTTGTAGGCCTGCCGCGCGGCGTGTTCGATTTAGTCGAGAAGGCGAGAAACGCGGCTTGGGGAGCGATGACTTTCCCATTGATGATCTTTCTGATCATCTTCATGGTCGCGGTGGTGGGGTTCATTGTCTACGTCGAACGCAGCGAACGGCGAATACCAGTGCAGTACGCCAAGCGCGTGGTCGGACGCAAGGTGATGGGTGGACAGTCGACGCACCTGCCGCTGCGGGTGAATGCCGGTGGCGTGATGCCGGTCATTTTCGCTTCTTCGATTTTGACCATGCCACAAACCATCGGATACGGCCTGCGCAACAACCGCTACTTCGGGGACTTGATCCGATGGCTGGGCTGGGGCGAGCCGCTGTACACGTTCCTCTACGCCGTGGGCATCATCTTCTTTGCGTATTTTTACGTTTCCATCGTTTTTAATCCCAGCGAAGTCGCTGACAACATGCGGAAGTACGGCGGATTTATTCCGGGCATTCGTCCCGGGAAGCGTACGGCAGACTTTATCAATGAGGTGCTGACGCGCATTACGCTGGTGGGTGCGCTGTACCTGATCATTATTTCGTTCATCCCGGAGTGGATGATCACCGGTATCCACCTCAACCATCTTTATGGCCCGATCGGAAGATTTTTCGAGATCCTGCCGAACTGGATGACGAATGGTCTGGGAGTGAATTTTTATTTTGGTGGGACTTCGCTGCTGATCGTCGTCGGTGTGGCGATGGACACGGTGACGCAAATCGAGGCGCAATTGATCATGCGCCACTACGATGGATTTACGCCGCGCAGCGGAAGGATTCGCGGTCGGCGCACGTGGTAGTCGGTTTTTAGTGGGGCTTGCTGCACCTCGGCTGTAGTTCTGGGGCGCCGGGGAGATTGGGATCGGGAGGCTTTGGCCAAGCCGATGGCGCAGGAAACCTCGCGTGAAGTGGGTCCTGTGGTGCTGCTCGGACCACCGGGTGCTGGAAAAGGCACTCAGGCGAAGCGCATCATGGAACGCTACGGCATTCCCCAGGTGTCGACCGGAGACCTGCTGCGGGAGAATGTGGCTCGCGGAACAGATCTCGGCCTCGCTGCCAAGGCCGTGATGGCGCGGGGAGAGTTGGTCTCCGACGATCTGGTTTGTGTCATGGTCCGAGAACGGCTGATGCAACCGGACTGTCATCGCGGCTACATTCTGGACGGATTTCCCCGGACTGCAGCCCAGGCCGGGTGGCTCGATGCGTTGCTCGACCATGAGCTCTTTGACAACTCGCGTCCGACCCGGGCATGGCCAATTGTGATCCGCCTGGACGTGGACTATAATCAGTTATTGCTCCGGATCACTGGACGCCGTTCTTGTCCCACCTGTGGACGGATCTATAACGTCCACTTCCAGCCGCCCCGCGCGGATGAAATCTGCGACGAAGTTCACGGGACGAAGCTGGTGACCCGCAATGACGACCGGTTGGAAGTGATTCAGCCACGACTCACGGCATACCAGGAGCAGACTCGTCCGGTAGCGGACTACTACCAGCGCACGGGCAGATTGATTTCGGTGAACGGCGATCTGCCGATGGACGATGTGACGGAGCAGATTTCCCGGATATTGGAAGATCACCACGCTTAAGAATGGCGATTGTGTGTAAATCGACGGCAGAGATTGAAAAGATGCGGCACAGCGGCCGCATCGTACGCCAGGTTCTCGATCATGTACGAGGGCTGGTGGCTCCAGGTGTCACGACTATGGACCTGGAGCGCGCGGCCGAGAAGAAGATCAAGGAACTCGGGGCAAAACCGGCGTTCAAGGGATACTACGATTATCCGTGCGTGTTGTGCACCTCGGTGAATGAAGAGATTGTGCACGGCATCCCGTCGGAAAAGCGGGTGCTGAAAGAGGGCGACATCGTTTCGATCGACTGCGGGGTTGTGCTGGACGGATATTACGGCGACGCGGCGATTACGGTACCGGTCGGCAGTGGCCTGAAGCCGGAGTTGCAGAAGCTCTTGGAAGTGACCGAAGCGTCGCTGTACCGAGGCATCGAGCAGGCGCGCATTGGCAACTCGGTGGAAGATATTGGCGCGGCGGTGCAGGCGCACGTGGAAGCCGCGGGGTTCAGCGTGGTGCGCGAGTTTGTTGGACACGGCATCGGCACGCGGTTGCATGAGGAGCCGCAGGTTCCGAACTTCGGGAATCGCGGACATGGCGCCAGGTTGCGCGAAGGCATGGTGCTCGCGATTGAGCCCATGGTGAATTACGGCAAGCCGGAAACGCGCGTACTGGGCGACAAGTGGACGGCAGTGACCGCGGACGGCAGTTTCAGCGCACACTTCGAGCACTGCGTGGCAGTGACGAAAGATGGGCCAGTGATTTTGACGCAGTAAAACAGCTGTTAGCTTTGGGCTCTTGGCTTTTAGCTAAAGGCCAAGAGCCAAGGGCTAAGAGCTTTCTAAGGAGTCGATGAGCAAAGAAGACGCGATTGAAGTGATGGCGGTGGTTCTGGAACCGCTGCCGAACGCCATGTTTCGGGTGGAACTGGAAAACAAACACCAGGTGCTGGCGCACGTTTCGGGCAAGATGCGCAAGAATTTCATTCGTATTCTGCCCGGGGACAAGGTCGCAGTGGAACTTTCACCGTACGACCTGAATCGCGGGCGGATTGTGTATCGGTACAAATGAGTTTGGGTTCGCTGGCAGCTGATGGCTGACAGCTGAAGGCTGGGTTATGAAAGTACGAGCATCGGTAAAGAAGATTTGCGACAAGTGCAAGGTCATCCACCGCAAGGGTGTGGTGCGGGTGATCTGCGTCAACTCGAAACACAAACAGCGCCAAGGCTAAGCCTGCGGCGGGGAGTATAAGGAATGGCACGTATTGCAGGCGTTGATCTTCCGCGCCAGAAGCACATCAACATCGCGCTGACCTATATCTACGGGATTGGACATCCGCGCGCCGGCCGCATCCTCGACGAGGCCAAGGTCGACCCGATGAAGAAGGTTCAGGACCTGAGCGAAGAAGAGGTCAACCGTATCCGTACGGTCATTGAGGCCGAAGGACTGGTGGAAGGCGATCTGCGTAAGGAAGTTTCGATGAACATTAAGCGTCTCATCGAGATCGGCTCCTATCGCGGATTCCGGCACCGTCGTAACCTGCCGGTTCGCGGCCAGCGCACACACACGAATGCCCGCACCCGCAAGGGTCCGCGCAAGGGAACGGTCGCGCAAAAGAAGAAGGCGACGGCAAAGACATAAACCAGCTATTAGCTGTTAGCTCTTAGCCGTTGGCTCTGCCGCGGTGGATTCAAGCTAATGGCTAATGGCTAAAGGCTTAAGAGCTAAAGGCTAACTATGGCGAAACCAGCAGCAGCGGGCGGCGCAGCAGCCGCACCGGAGAAAAAAGGCAAGAAGAAGACCTTCAAGAAGAAGGAGCGCAAGCATGTGCCCCACGGGCTGGTGTATGTGCAGGCTTCTTTCAACAACACGATCGTGACCATCACCGACATGAACGGCAACGTTCTGTCGTGGAAGAGTTCAGGATCGCTGGGCTTCCGCGGATCGCGTAAAGGCACGCCGTTCGCAGCGCAGCAGGCTGCGTCGAACGCCGCGAACATGGCGCGCGATCACGGTGTGCGCAGCGTGGATGTGCGCGTCAGCGGCCCGGGTTCCGGCCGCGAGTCTGCGGTTCGTGCGTTGGCCGCCTCGGGCATTGAAGTGCGGTCGATTCGTGACGTGACGCCGATCCCGCACAACGGGTGTCGTCCGCCGAAACGGCGAAGAGTGTAAGAGCCGTCGCTGGTCGTTCGTCGTTGGTCGTTAGCAACATCCGAACAGCGAACAGCGAACAGCGAACGACAAACGACCGAGGACCAACGACAGATTTTCGTCCGGGACGAAGGGTGAAGCCAAACCTGTAAACCGGTCATCTAAAGGAGAAGAAACTTGGCACGTTATACCGATGCAGTCTGCCGTCTATGCCGCCGCGAGGGCATGAAGCTGTTCCTCAAAGGCGCAAAGTGCTTCAGCGATAAGTGTCCCATCGAGAAGCGCAACTTCGCTCCCGGACAACATGGGAAGGACCGCAAGGCCAAGATTGTGGGCTACGGCCTGCAACTGCGCGAGAAGCAGAAAGCCAAGCGCATCTACTTCACGCAGGAAGGCCAGTTCCGCAATTACTTCGAGAAGGCTGCGCGCTCGCGGGGAGTGACCGGCGAGTTGCTTTTGCAGCAGCTTGAGCGGCGTCTCGACAACGTGGTGTTCCGCCTGGGTTTTGCCCAGTCGCGGCGTCAGGCGCGCCAATTAGTGCGCCACGGACACGTTGCCGTCAACAACCGCAAAGTTAACATTCCGTCGTATGAAGTGAGCGCAGGGGAAGAGATCTCGATCCGCGAGAACAGCAAGAAACTCACCGTGCTGGAGCTGGCCAAGGAATTCGCCAGCCATGGCACGATGCCGAGTTGGCTGGAAGTGGATCGCGATAATTACAAGGCGCGCGTGCTGTCGCTGCCCAAGCGCGAAGATATTCAGTTGCCGGTCAACGAGCAGTTGATTGTGGAACTTTACAGTAAGTGAGAGTCTTTCGTGGTGCAGGTTTCAGAGGTTTCAAGGTTGCAAAGACCTTGAGACTTTGAAATGTTGAAACCTGGGTCCATACATTTCGAGCCAGATCAGCCTGGGCTGACGTTTGACCTGAATCCGGACCGATTCAGGGAGTCGGCACTGAGCCAAACGGCCGGAGGAGAAACACATGCTTTGGAAAGGTTTTCAGAAACCGAAACGCCTCGCAGTTGACACTTCCGCCCTCACCGACAAGTACGGAATGTTCTGGGCGCAACCTTTTGAACGCGGCTTCGGCACGACCGTGGGCAACGCTCTCCGCCGCGTGCTGCTGAGTTCGATTGAAGGCGCGGCCGTCACCGCAGTGAAGATGGAAGGCGTGCTGCACGAGTTCCAGTCGATTCCTGGTGTGGTCGAAGACGCGACCGACATCATCCTCAACCTGAAGCAGATTCCGTTCAAGCTCTCGGGCGATGCGCCCAAGGCGATCTATCTGCGTGCAGATCAGCCGGGCGTGGTCACCAGCGGCATGATCGAGGCCGACGGCGACGTCGAAGTGCTCGACAAAGACGTCTACATCGCGACGGTCAGCGAGGGCGGCAAGCTCGACATGGAAATGCGCCTGAAGCGCGGGCGCGGGTACACTTCCGCCGACAAGAACTTCGACGAAGATCTGGGCATCGGCTTCATTCCCATCGACTCCGTGCATTCGCCTGTGCGCAAGTGCAACTACACGGTGGAAGCCGCGCGTCTGGGGCAGATTACCGATTACGACAAGCTGACCTTGGAAGTGTGGACCAACGGCTCCATCACGCCGGCCGATTCGATCGGTTTGGCGGCGAAGCTGCTGAAGGACCACATGAACATCTTCATCAACTTTGAGGAAGAAATCGAAACCGGCACGTCGTCGTCCGACGATCGTAAGCCCGAGATCCACAACGAGAACCTCAACCGTTCCGTCGAAGAGCTCGAGCTTTCTGTGCGCAGCTACAACTGCCTGAAGAACGCGAACATTCAGACCATCGGCGAACTGGTGCAGAAGACCGAAGCGGAAATGCTCAAAACCAAGAACTTCGGCCGCAAGTCGCTGAACGAGATCAAGGAGATTCTTTCCTCGATGGGTCTGAGCTTGGGCATGAAGATCGACGAGCACGGCAATGCGGTGCCGGGACCGACTTCGAATGTGCCGTTGCCAGCGTCCGCATACGGACCGGACGACCAGCTGTAGGAATTAGTTTCAAGTTTCGAGTTTCAGGTTTCGAGCGATCGGCGAAAGCCAATCTTCTCCCTGAACACTCGAAACTTGAAACCCGAAACTAGAAACTGGGGTATACCCATGCGTCACAAAGTTGCAGGATACAAACTCGGACGGAACACAGCGCACCGGCGGTCGCTGCTGCGCAACCTGGTCACGTCGGTGATCGTGGAAGAGCGCATCGAGACGACGGTTCCGAAGGCGAAGGCCGCGCGGCCGCTGGTCGAAAAGATGATCACGCTGGGTAAGCGCGGCGATCTCGCCGCTCGGCGCCTGGCCGCGGCGTACCTCATGACCGATGAGGCTGTCGTGAAGCTGTTCGACACCGTCGGCCCGCGTTTTGGTGACCGCGAGGGCGGATATACGCGAATCATCCGCACGCACTGGAATAAAGGCGACGGCGCCGACAAGGCTTTCCTCGAACTGCTGGGCAGCGAGAAGATCCTCGACGAGAAGAAAGAGAAGCGCGCCGAGGTCCGCGCCAAGAAAGCCGCTGAGGCCAAGAAAGCCATGGAAGAGGCCGAGGCGCAAGCGCAGGTTGAGAGCGAGTCGGCTCCGGCCGAGGGCGGCGAGAAGAAAGAGTAGAGTACCTTTCGACTTTAGAAGGGGCACGGCAGGTGCCGTGCCCTTTTTTCTCCAGTAGCCGCCCACTGCGAGCTTTCCCCAGTCGTACATGTCCGTCCGCGTCTCCCACTGGTAATCTTCCCTCCCTTTCGCCAACTCCCTAAACTTCCCTTAATGGCCTTCACTCGCACCCAGATCGGGATTGCTGTCGGCGCTGGAGTTCTGCTGGTGCTGGTGTTTGTCGGCTACCTGTGGTGGCTGAGCGACCAGGGGCCGGTGCTGGCGCGGTCGGAGGATCATGATCCGCTGACCGGATTGCCGGTCAGCATCAAGATGAATCCGCTGCGCGACCGCTCCACCGAGAGGGCCGCAAACAAGTTTTTGCACGAGTTGCGCGACGGGCATTGCGACGAACTTCTGAACAGGTGGGAGCATGACTACCACAAAAAATACGCGCGTTATATCTGCAAGTCCGAAGCTGAGCATCCGCTGCTTTCCTGGGAACTAGTGGATTGGGAGGACGCGCCGCCGCTCGTAATCCTCCACTATCGCGGCAAGCGGCCAAGCAACGCAGGTCCGAACCAGCCCGGCATCGACCAGGATCTTTTCACTCTCACCGTCGAGAACAGAGGCGGGGAGTGGGTTGTGACGAAGTACGACGCGATGTACTGAAGGGAGTCACGTGGGGACGATTTCGAACTGGATGCACGCCATCGGTTTTGGCCTCTTCGGTGGCTTGTGTTGGTGGATCTACGACATGGGCCAGAAGCCCTACCCCAACCTTCGCAGGAGTCTCGCTTCGCTTCTCCTCTTTGGGTTCTCGTGCGGTCTTCTTGATACGTTCGGTTGGCGTGCGTTTCAGTCTCCTATCATTTTTGTAACTGTACCCGCCGCAGTTTGCAGCCTATTCTTTGGCTGGACCTCTAGGCCAAAGGCTTCAGCAGAGTCCGAGCAGAGCAGCTCTCCCAATTCGTAATCTCCGTCCTTACTCCGGGGCTCAGTGCCTTCGTGGTAAAACTCTTCAATGCCCGTGCGTCCCACTGAATCTCAGCCTTCCGCCGCGCGCAACATCTACGCCTTCGGGATTACTTCTTTTCTGAACGACACGGCTACGGAGATGGCGTACTGGGTGCTGCCGGCGTTTCTGGTTTCGCTTGGTGCGGGGCCGGCGCAACTGGGACTGATTGAAGGACTGGCCGAGAGCGTTGCGTCGTTTGCCAAACTCTTCTCTGGATATCTAACGGACCGCCTCGATCGCCGCAAGCCGCTCGTGGTAGCGGGATACTTCATCGCCAACGCGGTGAAGCCGGTGCTCGCTGTCGTCACCGCGTGGTGGCACATCCTGCTGATTCGCTTTACGGACCGCCTCGCCAAGGGAGTGCGCGGAGCGCCGCGCGATGTAATGGTGGCGGAGTCGGTGGAGAAGAATCGACTGGGCTCCGCCTACGGGCTCATCCAGTCGATGGATTCGGCGGGCGCGATCGCCGGGCCGTTGGCTGCACTCGTTCTGCTCGCGCGCTATGGAATTCGAGGCGTTTTCTGGGCGGCCGCCGTTCCGGGTGCCCTGTGTGTGCTGGTGGCGCTGTTCGGCGTCCGCGAGAAGCAGAAGCCCGACCCTTCGACAAGCTCAGGGCAGGCTCCTTCGGAAAACACGCGAGAAATGGGCCACCCAGACCATTCCTCGGTCGACAGCAATCGTCAGCCGACGCGGAAAGCCGGTGCCGCTCCCGCTTCGTCCGGCGGTGGAATGCCGGCGGCGTTTTACATGGTGCTGATTGCGGTGACTCTTTTCTCGCTGGGGAATTCGAGCGATATGTTTCTGGTGATGCGGGCGCAGAATGTTGGCATCCCGGTGGCGCTGGCGCCGCTGCTCGGTCTCGTCTTCAACATTACTTACACGCTCGGGTCGTGGCCTGCGGGATGGTTCAGCGATCGCTTTTCGCGCCGCTGGATCGCCGCTGCCGGGTATCTCATTTTTGCCGCAGTCTACTTCGTGTTCGGGCGAGCGCCTTCGACGCTAGTCATTTGGATCACCATGGCCGTCTACGGTTTGTATTACGCGCTGACGCAGCCGGTGCTGAAAGCTCTGGTGGTTGAGGGCGTGGGTGCAGAAGTGCGCGGACGGGCGTTGGGTATCTATTTCTTTGTGACCAGCGTCGCCACGCTGGCGGCCAGCCTGATCACGGGGGAATTGTGGAAGCATTACGGGGCCGGAGTTCCGTTTTATTCTTCTGCAGGACTGGCGGCAGTGTCGGCGGTTCTGCTCTTGGTGAAGCCCGGCCGAGGTACTACAGCAAAGAGCTAGGTTGTTCTTGTCCACTTGCTCTGTCATCTCGACCGAAGAGGAAGCCGCGTGTAATTCGCAGCGATTACATCGGTCCTTCGGCCCGCAAAAGACGCGGACCTCAGGATGACGCATCGGAACACTAGAGCCATTTCACCCACAGAAATATTAGGATCTGCGCGGCGATTCCGGCGCAGGTGTCGAGGAGAACGTCGCGCGGTGTGCCTGTGCGCGAGGGGATGAAGCTCTGGTGCCACTCGTCGAGGCTGGCCACCAGCGCCGTTCCCAGGACTGCGATGCCCGCCCAACGGAGAGTCCACCTCGCATTGCTTGCGGCTGGGAGCGTTTCACGCCAGGCCCGGAACAGTAGGATGCTCAGCAGGCCGTAGCCAAAGACGTGTCCACCCTTGCGGATGAAGAAGTGCCAGCGCTCGAAGCTGGCGTGATTCAGACCGAACAGGAAATGCAGCAGGGGATAGAGAATCCGGCTGGTGTTGTGGGAGGAGAGATATGTGGTCGACTCAATAGCAATGACGATCAGCCACAGGATTGCGGCGATCCAGGCCTTCAGGACACTATGGCGGTCGGGACTCAAGCGAGTGCGGCACCTGCGGTCACGGAATCCTCACCCTTCGCAAAGGACGCGAAGGATGGGGCGGCTTGGTTTAGCACGGAGCCCGCAGCGCCTAAAGGCCGTGTCAAGAAAGCGCGACTTGCGGCACGCCTGAAGCCATGCCCTGATACGAATCCTGCAGCATGCCTGAAGTGATCCCCCGATACGCATCCCGCACGAGGGATCGGGCTCATTTCGTCCGCGCTACTCGATCGCATAGTTCGGAGCCTCGCGGGTGATCATGACGTCGTGCACGTGGCTCTCGCGCAGGCCGGCGCCGCTGATGCGTACGAAGCGCGTCTTCTGCAGCAGTTCGGAGATCGTCGAGCAGCCGCAATAGCCCATGCCTGACTTCAGTCCGCCGACCATCTGGTGGACGATCATCGCGACGGAGCCGCGGTAGGGGACGCGTCCCTCGATGCCTTCGGGAACGAGCTTGGCCAGGCGGTTGGAATCGCCATCGGACGCGGAGATGGAAGCGGAGGAATCGCCTTCGGTGCTCTGGAAATAGCGCTCGCTGGATCCCTGAGCCATGGCGCCGATCGAACCCATGCCGCGATACGACTTGAAGGAGCGGCCTTGGTAGAGAATCAGTTCGCCCGGACTTTCATCAGTGCCGGCAAACAGCGATCCGATCATGACCGCGCTCGCGCCAGCGGCCAGCGCCTTGGTGACGTCGCCGGAGTACTTAATGCCGCCGTCGGCGATGATGGGAACGCCCGAGTCTTTGGTTGCGCGGTAGGCCTCGGCGATGGCAGTGATCTGCGGCACGCCAGCGCCGGTCACGACTCGCGTAGTACAGATCGATCCGGGTCCGATGCCAACTTTAATGCCGTCGGCTCCAGCACGTGTCAACTCACAAGCTCCGTCAAACGTGGCGACGTTGCCGGCCAGCAGTTCCACGTGAGGCAGTTTCGACTTCACTAGTTTCACCGCGTCGAGCACTTTGGTTGAGTGTCCGTGCGCACTGTCGATGGCCAGCACATCCACCTTGGCTTCGGCCAGTTCCTGCGCGCGTTCGAGAAAATCTCCGGTGGCGCCAATGGCTGCGCCTACGCGCAGGCGTCCCTGAGAATCTTTGGCGGCGTTGGGATACTTCAGTTTTTTCTGGATGTCCTTGACCGTGATCAGGCCCTTCAGGTTGTACTTGTCATCGACGACAAGAAGTTTTTCGACGCGATGCTCGTGGAGAATTTTTTCCGCCTCTTCGAGTGTGGTTCCCACGGGCACAGTAATGAGGTTCTTTTTCGTCATGACCTTGTCGATGGGAATGTCGAAACGGGTTTCAAAGCGCAGGTCGCGGTTGGTGAGAATGCCGACCAGTTTGCCGTGCTCGGTGACGGGGACACCGGAAATCTTGTACTTGCGCATGACTTCGAGCGCGTCGCTGACCCTGTCCGTGGGATGCATGGTGACGGGATCAACGATCATGCCGCTTTCCGAGCGCTTTACCTTGTCGACTTCGTTGGCCTGCTGTTCGATGCTCAGGTTGCGATGAACAATGCCTAGCCCGCCTTGCTGCGCCAGCGCAATCGCCATGTGCGACTCGGTCACGGTGTCCATGGCGGCGCTCACGATCGGAATGTTCAGGCTAATGTTCCGCGTGAGTTGCGTCTGAGTGCTGGCCTGTGCGGGAATCACATCGGAGCGGGCGGGCAGCAAAAGAACGTCATCGAAAGTAAGAGCCTCAGGAACGGGAAAATGAATCATAAGTTTCTCGGGATTCCCCAACCGTGTGGGTAAACTTCCATTCTAGAGACGGCTGGGGGATTGAGGCAAATCGGGAGCGAGACGGGTATCGTCTCGTTTCTTACTGACAGTCGGTCCAGCTGCGCTCGACCCTTAGGTTTCGCTCAGGGCAAGCTAGCCGAGGACGGCTATCCCCACACTGGCGCCGTTGTCAGTTCACCGTAAGCGGCGCGGTGACGCTGCCTACCTTGCCGGTCACGTTGTCGCGCACCACGAAGCGGACGGTATATTCTCCAGGCGCAAGTTCGAGAGAATTGCGAAAGCCGACGCCATTCGCGCGCACCGACGCCAGTTGGTCCTGTGGAATGGGTCTGGTGAAATTCTGCGCGGCCTGACCGGCTTCCTTGCCATCTTTGTCGTAGGCCAGCGCGGCGAAATCGAAGTTGAGCCGGTCGCGCCCGGCAGGATCGAAGCTCAGACTGCCGGCGGGCATGTGGGCGAGAAATGTAGCTTTCTTCTTGTCTCCATCGGCGGAGACGTTGAGCCATTGCACCGTTACGGGCACGCCCGTGCCTTCAATCGGAGAATGCAAGGCAGTGCTCATGTCGATGTTTCTGCTGAGCATGGGATTCATGGTTGCATTCGTTACGAAGAATCCCGTGCGCGAGCGAATCTCAACATCTTTCTTCCCTATCTTCACTTGGAGTTTTCGCCAGCCAGGCTTGTTGTTGTGGGTATCGAGGTAGTACCCGAGCATGTAGTAAGAGGAGGCGTCGTCGGCCGCGCGCTGGAAGCTGCCGGCGATATCGTTGGTGTTGTAGAAGGCTCTCCCGCCGGTCATATCGGCGAAATCATTGAGCGTGTCAAACTTTGATTGTTGCAGCCACATGCGGTTAGTGAGTTGCCGGGAAGCGTTCAGACCTGTCACAGAGCCGCTGCGACTGGCATCAACGAACATGGAGTTATTCATCAAGCCGCGGATATCGACTGGGTACACGGATACTTCGGCTTCATTCAGCGCGAGCATTGTGCGCTCGTAGAGCAGAGAGAGGTAACCGCCCGGCACACTCGAAGGTGAATCCATGGAAAAAGGAAAGCCTCCGGTGGCCCAAATCAGCGACTTTCGGCCAGGGACGCCCGATAACGACCACGCGATCCCGAGGAACCCGTTCATGGTGGTCTCGATGGCGTTCGCTTGACGAAACTGAGCTTCGACCGCGTCTCCATATTCCACGAAGGAGTCAATTGCAGCCAGGGGGTCCGCGGATGGAGAGAACGACGTCGGCGGCATGTCGCCGGTGACGGCATCGGCTTGAGCGTCCGTGCTGACGGTTTCCAGTTGGGAGATTTCTCCACTGGCCTTCTTCAACGCTGCGGCCAAACGCGCAGGATCGCCGGTGAGACCCTGCACAACCTTGAGGCCGTGGCTGGTGATGAGCATCAGAGCCAATACTTGGCCCGAGTCCACATTGTGCGCCAAGAATTTGATCAGTTCCCTCCTGCCGTAGGCTTGATCGAGAAACGGAGTGTTTACGGTGTCGAGGGCAATCACCACGACGTTGCGCGGTTGCGGACCGTCCAGTAAAAGACTGCGGAACTGCCCGGGAGCCACGGTTGGAGTCGTGATCGGACCACCGCTGGCTGTCAGTTCCTCGAAGGCGGCGACGGTTACTAGTTTGCCATTCTCGAGAAGGGTGAAATCTTCCTTGCTGAGGCCATGGAGATGTTCGCCGGACTTGTCAGTGACCACCACCGGCACCTGGATCAGTACTGTCTGCGTACGGAATTCGACCTTGGGTTCGTCGTTGGCCGAGTTCGGATGAATGATCGACACATTAAGGTTCTCGCCCTTTCCGAGAACGGCTGCGTTGCGTGCGTTCGTTGCGGGATCAACATAGCTTCCTGTGCCGCGAGAGCCACCTCCACCACGAGTCTGCCCCAAGGCGAGGACGGAAGTGAGAAGGATTAGGGGAAGTAGAGGCAGGCGGTAAGTCGACATACGGCCCTCCACGCAAGAACGCGATTGTAACCGTGAGGGAGGCAAGGAATTGTCAAAAACTGGTGACAGCCTCTCTGTTTCCGGGCTGCGGGTCCGTTTGTCTTTTGGCACGCACCCGCGTATATTAGAGAACTGAGAACTGCTGTGTAACCGGCTTTTGGCGAAGCACACCAGTGGGCGCAAGCCCACTTTTTAGTTTGGGCCCTTCGGTCGTCGCCGCCATCGCCTGTAAGCTACTGGATTCATGGCGCTTGACGTTGATCGTGTGCGGGAAATCGCGGACCGCGTAGCCGCATCCAGCGGGCTCGAAGTGGTGGAAATCGAGTTCCTCGGCGGAGGGAAGGCGCGCATGCTGCGCGTGTTTCTCGACAAGGTCGCGGCCGGGACTGATCCGCTGGCCGGGGTCACGCACGAAGACTGTGCGAACTTCAGCCGCGAGTTTGGCACGATCCTCGATGTTGAAGACGTGATGCTCGGTTCGTACACGCTGGAAGTTTCTTCGCCGGGGTTGGATCGCAAGTTGACCAAGGCGGCGGATTTCAGCCGCTTCACAGGCAGCCGCCTGAAGTTGAAAACGCGGCAGCCGGTGAACAACAACCAGTATTTTGAAGGGCGGCTGGAGAGCTTTACGGACGGTCGCTTGACGCTGGATTTGAGCGTGGCCAGCCACAAGTCGCGTAAGAAGATGGGCGCCGCGGCCGGCGAGAAGATTGAAATTGATCTGGCCAACATCGAGAAGGCGAACTTAGTGCCTGAATTCTGAAAGACGGACACCGGACGGCAGACCTCGGACCTCAGCGGTTCTGAGATCCTGAAGTCTGAGGTCCGAAGTCTGAGGTTCGATTTTTATGGCAAGCGAGCTCTACAACACGATCGACGCACTCAGCCGGGAAAAAGGGATTGATCCGCAGATTGTAGTCAGCGCGGTGGAAGACGCCATTGTCATGGCCACGCGCAAGTACTACAAGTCGCAGGAAAATCTGCGCGCCAAGCTGGACAAAGAAACTGGCAAGATCAACGCCTTTGCGGTGAAGGCGGTCGTGGAAACACCAGAGCAGGTGGAAGACGCGAACCTGCAGATTACGGTGGAAGATGCGCGCAAGGTCGATCCTAGTCTGGAGGTTGGCGGCGAGTTGCACATTCCCAAGGTCACCGAAGGAATTCTGGGACGTATCGCTGCGCAACTGGCCAAGCAGGTGATTTTCCAGAAGGTGCGCGAGGCGGAACGCGACACGGTCTACAACGAGTACATCGGGCGCGTGGGAGAAATCGTCAACGCCACAGTGAAGCGTGTCGAAGGGCCGGATGTGATTTTTGACATCGGTAAGGCGGAAGCGCGCATGCCGCGCAAGGAACAATCGCGGCTGGAATCGTTTGCCATCGGCGAGCGGGTGCGGGTGGTGATTGCCCGTGTTGAAAGAGCCGCCAAGGGACCGGGCGTGGTGGTTTCGCGCGCCGCGCCGGATCTGGTTCAGCACCTGTTCCAGACGGAAGTTCCAGAGATCTACGATGGAACGGTCGTGATCCGCGCCATTGCCCGCGAAGCCGGCGAGCGTACAAAGATCGCGGTCATGTCCAAGGACAAGGACGTGGACGCGGTGGGCGCTTGTGTCGGCATGAAAGGCATGCGCGTGCAGTCGATCATCCGCGAGTTGCGCGGAGAGAAGATTGACATCATCGAGTATCACGAAGATGCCGTCACCTTTGCGGAAAAAGCCTTGCAGCCGGCGAAGGTCAGTCGAGTCACTGTGGTCGACAGCGCGGACAAGCACCTCGAAGTTGTCGTCGATGACAGCCAGCTTTCTCTTGCCATCGGCAAGAAGGGGCAGAACGTCCGCCTGGCGGCGAAGCTGCTCGGGTGGAAGATCGACATCAAGAGCGAGGAAGAGAAGCGGCAGGAAGTCGAGCTGCAAATGGCGGCGATGGCGCCACCGGCCACGACTCCGCTGGAAAGTGTTCCTGGCCTGGGCGAAGGGCTGGTGGAAAAGCTCAGCGCTGCGGGTGTGACCACGGTCGAAGCTCTCGCAGATATGACGCCGGAACAACTTGAGGCCATCGAAGGTATTGGGCCGAAGACGGTGGAAAAAATCAGTCTCGCGGTGAATAATTACTTCGCGAGCCTGGAAGCGGGCGCCCCCGAAGGGGAAGTTGCAGCCGAGGGCGTGACCGCAGAGGGTGAAGCAGTACCCGAAGATGCTGCGCCGGAAGCTGCCGCTGAAGTGGCGGCCGGCGAAGTTGCCGCGGAAGAACAGGCGGCGGCTCCTGAGGCGACGGCAGAAGCCGAAGCCGCCTCAGACGAAAAGGAAGAGCACGGGCCAGAAGACGGCTCCGCTCCCGAAAAAACTGAATAGGCATGGCACGCGCGGACATCTTCGATGGCGTGCGAGTGCAGGACGCTGGCTCCGTGAGGCTGCAATGAAGACCTAAGCACAACGCGGGGTACAAGAAAGGCCGGATGAGCAAGGTTCGAATCAACGATCTCGCCAGGGAGCTGGAAGTTAAAAGCAAAGCCATTCTCGACGCGCTACCGCTCGTCGGGGTGACGGAGAAGAAGACCCATTCCAGTTCGCTCGAGGAGCATGAAGCGGAAAAAGTGCGGGTCCACCTCCGCGGCTCGTCCGAAGCGCAGACGACGTCTGCCCGCTCCGCGCGCCCGTTGCGCGGCGAAGAGGAAATCAAGACCAAGATCGATTTGTCGCACATCTCCCGGCCGGGAGATGTGCTGAAGGCCATCACGCAACAAAAAGAAGCGGTCGCTCCTCCGGCGCGGCCCGCAGTGCCCCCTGTTGTGGCCAGACCCGCGATTGTGCCTCCGGTAGCGAGACCTACGCCACCTCCGGCGGCGATTCCTCCAGTGGTAGCGCCGACGGTGCCTGCGCCTCCAGCGCATCCGGCCGTGGTGGCTCCTCCGGTGATCGAGAAGCCTGCTGCTCCGGTGATCGTCTCGGCGCCGCCAGTGGTGGCTCCGCCGCGTCCGGTGACGCCGCCCCCGGCAGCGGTAGTTGCGCCGCCTGTGCCGGCAGCACCGCCGATGATTGCATCGGCCGCGCCGCCGCCTCCGGTGGCCGCACCGCGTCCGGCAACACCACCTGTATTTACGGGTCCGCCGCCGCCTCCCGCGCCGCGCATGATCGTTCCGCAGACCGGGCCGCGTCCGGTGTACAAAGCTCCGCCGCCCAGACCGGTCACGCCCGTCGCCCAGACCGGCACTCCCGTCGGGACCATGCGTCCTGCGCCCGGACGGCCGGTGCCGGGACAGCCAATTTTTCAGCGTCCGCGTCCGCAAGGGCCCGGAGTGGGTGCGTCGCGTCCCGCGCTGCGTCCGGGCGAACGCCGTCCGATGCATCCCACGCGCCAGGCGCCGGCGGGTGCTCGTCCTCTTGGTGTCGGTCCTGGGCTTCCACCTCCGGGACCAGTTCGTCCCGGCAGCCGTCCCGGTGCTCCGGCTCGCCGTCCCGGGCAGCGCTACGTTCCGCGTGGCGTAAAAGAAGGCCCGATGAAGGGCTACACGCCGCCGCCGCGCATGGTGGTGTCGAACGAGCCGATGCCGATCACGCGCAACATCACGATCACGGAAGGCATCAGCGTTAAGGATCTGGCGGAGAAACTCGACATTCGTGCGAAGGATTTGATCTCGCGCCTGCTGGGTCGGGGCGTTTTCGCCACGATCAACCAGACGCTCGACGCCGAATTGGCGAGCGAGATGGCGCGCTTCTTTGGTGCCGAGACGAATGTGATCACGTTCGAGGAGCAGGCTTCGAAAGACATCGATGCGGCAGCCGCGAGCGGGGAAGATTCCGCCGTCGAGGTGACGCCTCGTCCGCCGGTGGTCACAATCATGGGTCACGTCGACCACGGCAAGACCACGCTGCTCGACTCGATTCGCCTGACCAGCGTTGCGGAGGGCGAAGCGGGAGGCATCACGCAGCACATCGGTGCCTACAAAGTTCGCATCACCGACAAGGAATCTCCGGCCTTCGGGCGCGAGATCGTGTTCCTGGATACTCCGGGTCACGAAGCGTTTACTCGCATGCGGTCGCGCGGCGCAAAGGCCACCGATATCGTGGTGCTCGTCGTGGCCGCCGATGACGGCGTCATGCCGCAAACGGTGGAGGCCATCGATCACGCCCATGCCGCCGAAGTTCCGATCATCGTCGCGGTGAACAAGATCGACAAGCCGGACGCATTGCCTGATCGCGTGAAGAAACAGCTCGCGGATCGCGGGCTGGTGCCGGAAGAATGGGGCGGCAAAACGGTGTTCGTCGATGTTTCGGCGAAGAAGAAGACGAACCTGAATCTGCTGATGGAGATGATCTGCCTGGTCGCCGATTTGGCAGAGTTGAAGGCGACCCCGGAGCGCGCCGCGACCGGTGTGGTGCTGGAGGCGAAACTCGATCGCGGCCGCGGACCTGTGGCCACGGTGTTAGTGCAGAACGGCACGCTCGTTGCCGGCGACAACTTCGTGGTGGGCAACGTGTACGGCAAGATCCGCGCTATGTTCGATGATCGCGGAGCGGTGCTGGCGTCCGCGCCCCCGTCCACGCCCGTTGAGATTCTTGGCATGGAAGGTCTGCCGCAGGCGGGAGATCAATTCGTCGTGGTCGCGGATCGAGACAAGGCGCGCGGCATCTCCGAATACCGCGAGCAGAAAGCGCGCGAAGCCGCGTTGGCCAAGAGTTCTCGCGTCTCGCTTGAAGGATTGGCCGAGCAGATCAAGACAGCCGGAACGAAGGAACTGAACATCATCCTCAAGGGCGATGTGCAGGGTTCGGTGGAAGTGCTCAGCGATCTGCTGTCAAAACTTTCGAACGACAAGGTTCGTCTGAAGCTGCTGCGGTCGGGCGTCGGCGCCATCACCGAAACCGACGTGCTGCTGGCTTCCGCGTCGAATGCGATCGTCATCGGCTTCAACGTGCGGCCGGAGCGCAAGGCGCAGGAACTGGCCGAGCAGGAAGAAGTCGACATCCGGTTGCACTCGATCATTTACGAATTGCAGGACGAGATCAAGCGCGCCATGACCGGCCTGCTCGAACCGACGATCAAGGAAACCTACCAGGGCCGCGCCGAAGTGCTCGAAACCTTCCGCATCCCGAAGGTGGGAACGATTGCCGGTTGCCGCGTGACCGATGGCGTGATCAAGCGCGATTCCGAAGTCCGCCTGCTGCGCGACAACGTGGTCGTGTTCAAAGGCAAAGTCGGATCGCTACGCCGCTTCAAGGATGATGCCAAAGAAGTCACCAACGGCATGGAGTGCGGCATCTCGATCTCGAACTACGGCGATATCAAAGCTCGCGATGTGATCGAGGCCTTCGCTACCGAGCGGATTGCCGCGGAAGCGATGGTGTAGAAGTTTCGAGTTACAAGTTTCAGGTTTCGAGTATTCTCTGATGTGAGCAACGTCTCTGCTACCAGAAACTCGAAACTTGAAACTGCATGGCAATCGCTTTCCTGACCCTCGAACTCCACATCGAAGCCGCGCAGTCAATCAAGGATCGCCGTCAAGTCGTGCGCAGCTTGAAAGACCGGCTGCGCACGAGCTTCAACGTTTCCGTGGCTGAACTCGATGCGGCTGAACTCTGGAATCGTGCAACGATCGGCGTCGTCAGCATTTCCAATTCGAAAGACTATCTCGACGGCCTGATGAAGAACGTGGAACGCGCGGCTACGCGCATCGCTAACAATCACGGGGCTGATGTGGCCGATTCGTTTATCGAATACTTTTAGGTGTTACCCGAGAACCGTTGAAGATCGCAACACCGTCTAACACATTGTTACCTCCGTACTTATCCTTCTTCCGCTAAAGCGCGCGACAATAGCGCTGCACACACCAGGCAACGGCCAACACTTGCGCCCGGTTTTCTGATATTCTCATGCGTTTTACCTGAGGTGCATCGTCTTGGAGAAGCGCGGGCTGAAATACCATCGCGGGCGGGTCGGTGAGGCTCTGCGCGAGGAGATCGAAACGCTCGTCGAAGGCGAACTGGCCGATCCGCGCATTGGTCTCGTGAGCGTGACGGCGGTTCATATCGCCGACGATGGCCGGTCGGCGCAGGTTTGGGTGAATGTCGAAGGCGACGACGCAGACGCCGACCAAAGCCTGGAAGGCCTGGAAGCGGCACGCGAATACATCCGGCATGAACTGGTCGAGCGATTGCGCCTGAGACGGGCACCGGAACTGTATTTCCGGTTAGACCGTGCGGAACAGGAAAAGGCACGAGTCGAACAATTGTTAGCGCGAGCGAAAAAGAGGAGCAAGGTCCGCAAGGAAGCCAGTGGAGAGAAGGCATAACGACGGAAGGCATAGTGACCTGCTCGAGGATGTGCTCCGGCAGATCGGACAGCACGAGCGGTTCGTGCTGACGTCGCACGCGCGTCCCGACGGCGACGCCGTCGGCTCGGCGCTGGCCTGCTGCCAGGTTCTCCGCGCCATGGGCAAGAAGGCGGACGTCGTGCTGCACGATGGCGTCCCGCGCATCTATCGTTCGCTCCCGTTTGCCGATCAGGTGGTGCAGTCGAGCCGCGTCGCGGGGAGCTACGAAGCGGTGATCATTCTGGAGTGTGACAGCATTCATCGCACTCGGCTCGAAGGGCTGGAAGATCGTTTTCTCATCAGCATCGACCATCACGTCAGTGGACGTCCCTTCGCTCACGTCAACTGGATCGATCCGCACGCCGTGGCCACAGCGGAAATGGTATTCCGCTTGGCGCGGGAGGCAGGCGTGAAGTTCTCTCCCGAAATTGCGACCTGCCTCTATACTGCGCTAATGACCGACACCGGGTCATTCATGTTCCAGGGAACCAATGAGAACACGTTTGCACTGGCCCGTGAACTGGTGCTGGCGGGCGCCGATCCGGCGCACTGCGCGCGCGGCATTTATTTTGCGCACTCGGTCGCGAAGATCCGGTTGCTCGGCGAAGCTCTGCGAAGTCTGAATGTTGAAGGCCACATCGGCTACGCCTGGGTAACTCTGAAACAGATGGAACGCTGCGGCGCGATCGAAGAAGACTGCGAAGGATTGGTGAACTACGTTCTTTCGATCGGCGGAGTCGAAGTTGCGGCGTTCTTTCGAGAGCTGCCGGAAGGGCGATACCGCGTGAGCCTGCGCAGCAAAGGCAAACTCGATGTTGCCCACGTGGCTGAGAGCTTCGGTGGCGGAGGCCACGAGTGCGCCAGCGGATGCTCGGTCGACGGACCGCTTGCCGAAGCCGTGCGTCAGGTTCTTTTCCAGCTACGCCGCGGACCTTCCGTACAATAGAAAACACAACTGCAGATTTTAGATTGGTGATTTTCGATTGAAGACGGTCGTCTGCGGACGTCGGTCTGAAATCTGCAATCTCAAATCTGCAATCTGAAATTCGACATGTCCAATCGTACACGCACGGACGCGCTGCTGATGGCTGGCTTCTGCGCGTTTCTGTTTTTCTACGGGATTGGGCAGTTCGGGCTGATTGGCGCCGATGAGCCGCGCTACGCGCAGGTGGCGCGAGAAATGCTTGAACGCCACGATTGGGTCACGCCGGTGCTCGGCGGCCATCCGTGGCTTGAGAAGCCTCCACTGTATTACTGGCAGGCGATGCTGGCGTATTCCGTGCTCGGTGTGAGTGATGTGGCGGCGCGGGTCCCGGCGGCGGTGGACGCCACGCTACTGGTGCTGGCGATGTATCTTTTCTTCCGTCGATTTCGGCGCGGCGTGGAGGTGGACGCTGCACTCATCACGGCATCGTGCGCAGGAGTAATCGGCTACGCCCATGCCGCTTCGATGGACATGGCGCTGGCCGCAACTTTCGCCATTGGGATGCTCGCATGGTGGGCTTGGCGCGAGAGCGAGAACCGAATCTATCTCGCGCTGTTCTACGTTTCTATGGCGCTGGGCATGCTGGCGAAGGGGCCGGTGGCGCCGTTTCTTGCGGTGGCCGTCATTGTGCTCTTCGCAGTTGCCACGCGCGAGCTGCGGTTGGTCGTAAGAACTCTGTGGCTGCCGGGAATTCTCTTGTTCTGCGCGGTAGCCTTGCCGTGGTATTTCGCGGTGCAGCTGCGGAATCCTCAGTTCTTCCGCGAGTTCATTCTCCAGCACAATCTCGCACGCTTCTCCAGCGATCTCTACCATCATCGCCAGCCCTTCTGGTATTACCTGCCGGTCACGGCGATAGCGCTCGTGCCCTGGACAGTGTTTGTGATCCCGGCGCTCCTCCAGTCGCTGCGTGCCTGGTGGTCGGAGCGCAAGTCTGTCTCTGCCGAGCCCGATCTCGAATTGCAGTTCAGTCTATTTGCTTGCTGCTGGTTGGTCGTGCCCGTCGTGTTCTTCTCGGTCTCGCAGTCAAAGCTCCCCGGCTACATTCTTCCCGCAATTCCTGCGGGCGCCATCTTGCTGGCGGATTATCTACTCCAGCACTTTGAACACGAGAAGGATAAACCCGTTTCGAAGTGGCTGGCGGTTGCGCACGCGCTCGTGGCCGCGGCGCCGATTGTTCCGGCCGCACTGATTGCCTATCTGACAACGCAGCGGCGGGTGCCCGCAGGTCGACCGCTGTCCATCGCGCTGGCTGTGGCGTTCGTGCTCTGTGTGGCGATTGCGATGACGCTGGTCAGCCGGTTGGGTCTGCGCATGCTGCGGTTTGTCACGCTGATTCCGGTACTGTTGTCGGTGTGGGTGGTGGTGAAGTCTGGAGCCTATTCGGTCGATCAGACACTTTCAGCACGTCCACTGGCCGTAGAGTTGGCCAGCGTGGAAACTCAACGGCTTCCCCTCGCGGTCTTCGGCGTTCCCCGCGAGATGGAGTACGGGCTGGCGTTCTACCGCAACCAGACCATTGCGCGTTACGAATCGGGAACAGTTCCGGCGGAGGAACATCTGCTGATGGCCCCGGCAACGTGGAACGTAAATGTCGCAGAGCGAACGGCGGGAAGGCGCGTGACGTTTCTCGGTCACTACGCGCAGCAGAACGTGGATTATTACTGGGTCGCAGCGGCTGGCGCAAAACCCTAGCAGAAGCCGGCTGGCCTATCGTTCGCGGGCCGCACAGTTTCCCAGTTGAGTGGCGCGCACGACCCACCTCAGGTCTCGCCGCGACGCGAAACTACTCCGGTTTTGGTGCGGGTGGCGGAGGAGCAGGGGGACCGCCCATATCGCCGTGGTGCGTCATGCCGGGACCCATCAACTGCGCAGATAACCGCGCTACAACGCATTCATGAGGCGGGTGAGGCCTTCTACTCCTTCGAATACGCCAGTTCTTCCAGTTCTGGTCTGCGGCAAGCCACGGCCAGTGCGGTGTTGCCGTATTCGAATCCCTTTTCGAACGCTTTCAGATTCAACTCGCGGAAACTCGCGGGTACCGAGTCTGCCACGGCTTTGCGGACCGCATCGGCGGTCAGAAGCTTGGTGACGGCGGTGAAGAATCCCACCATCACGGAGTTCAGCACCATGCGCTTGCCGAGTTCTTCGGCAAAGCGCGTTGCCGGAATGCTGTAGACCTTGGGATCGCCTTTGAGATCGGAGACGCGCACCAGATCTTCTTCCACGATCAGCATGCCGCCCTGTTTCAACTCCGGCGCGAAACGGTTGTAAGCCTCCTGCGACATGACGACCATGATGTCCGGCCGCGTCACGTAGGGATAGAGCACCGGAGAGTCGGAAAGAATAAGCTGGGCGCTGCACGCCCCACCGCGCGCTTCCGGGCCGAAGTTCTGCGTCATGGTGGCGAAGCCGTTTTCGTAAATCGACGCCGCTTTTCCCAGCACTATGGCCGAGAGGATAACCCCCTGGCCTCCGAAGCCTGCAACGCGAATCTCGGTTAGCCGCATACGCACTCCATTTCTGGCTCTTCGATGTAGCGCTCACCCAGCGATTCCACGTATTGCGCGCGCATCATGGTCTGGTAGTCGGGACGGTCGCGGTCGACGAACTTACCGACCGCGATCTCGCCGTTGAGCGTGAGTCCGACTTCGCTGGTGGGCGCGCCGTGGCGGACCTTGCTCTTTTCCTTGTAGTACTTCATCGTGTCGAGACCGTCACCCATCTTGTTACGGCGCTGGTAGAGCGTGGGGCAAGGTGAGATAACTTCGATGAAGGAGAATCCTTTTTTCTGAAAGGCTTCGCTGATCGAACGTGACAGTTGCCGTACGTGGAAGGTGGTCCAGCGGGCGACGTACACTGCGCCCGCAGCTTCCACTAGATGCGGAAGATTGAATGCAGGCTCGAACGTGCCGTAGGGATTCGTAGACGTAGTGGCATGACCCGGTGTGGTTGGCGCGGTCTGGCCGCCGGTCATCGCATAAATCAGATTGTTCACGCAGATGACTTTCAGATCGATATTGCGCCGCGCAGCGTGGATGAGGTGATTGCCGCCGATCGCCGACAGGTCGCCGTCGCCGGAGTAGACTACAACATTCAACTTGGGATTCGCCAGCTTCAAGCCGGTGGCAAACGGGATCGCGCGCCCGTGCGTGGTGTGAAATGAATCGAGCTTCACGTAACCCGCAACGCGGCCTGTGCAGCCAATGCCTGAGACCAGCGCCAGCGACTCAAGGTCAATCTTCGATTCAATCAGAGCGCGAGCGAACGAGTTCACCGTGGTGCCGATGCCGCAGCCGGGGCACCAGATGTGCGGCATGCGATCACTGCGCAGAAACTGCTCTACCGGATTGACGGTGTCGTCGTTAAGAACATTCAGCATCGGCTTGCCTCCACGATGGCATTCAGGATTTCGTCAGGATTGTGGACTCCGCCCCCAGCGTGCGATACGGCGTAGGTCTTCGCTCTTCCGCCAGCGGCGCGCTCCACTTCGCGCACCATCTGACCCAGGTTGAGTTCCGGCACAACGAATGCTTTGACGTGCGCGGCCAGCTTCGCGATCTTCTTCTCGGGAAAGGGCCAGGCGGTGATGAGGCGCAGCTTTCCGACTTTGAGGCCACGGTCGCGAGCCACGTCGATCGCGCGTTGCGCTACGCGCGAAGTGATGCCGTACGACACCACAACCACATCGGCGTCATCCAGTCGGTCTTCTTCGAACAGGCAGATACGATCGGTGGCAGAACGAATCTTGTTCTGTAGTCGGCGCACCAGCTTGTCTTGTGTTTGCGGCGTCATGTTGGGATAGCCGTGTTCGTCATGGGTCAGGCCCGTAACGTGAAACTTGTAGCCCTCGCCGGCGTGCGCCATCTCCGGAACCATGTCGCCGTTCGTGCCATAGGGCAAGTAGTCTTCGACGGATTTGCGAGTGTGCTTGCGCGGGGTGACTTCGATCTGGTCGGCGGGAGGGATCACGACTTTCTCCGTCATGTGACCGACTACTTCGTCCATCATGAACATCACCGGCACGCGAAATTCTTCCGCCAGGTTGAAAGCCTTGATGGTTAGGTCGAAACACTCCTGGGGCGAGTTCGGACAGAGCGCGATGATCTCGTAGTCGCCGTGCGATCCCCAGCGCGCTTGCATCATGTCGGCTTGCGCGGGAAGGGTGGGCAGTCCGGTCGACGGGCCGCCGCGCTGCACGTCGACGAACACGCAGGGCGTCTCAGTCATGGCGGCGTAGCCGATGTGCTCCATCATTAGCGAGAAGCCCGGGCCCGACGTTACGGTGAACGCCTTCGCTCCTCCCCATACTCCGCCTTGCAGCGCGATGGAGGCCGCGAGTTCGTCTTCCATCTGAATGAAGGTTCCACCCACCGTCGGCACGCGTGCCGCGAAGCGCTCGACCACCTCGGTCGAGGGCGTGATGGGATACCCGGCCGCGAATCGTGCTCCGGCTGCCAATGCGCCTTCACAGCACGCGTGGTCGCCGTCGAGAAAGTGGGTGCCGGTCAAAACACCGTGCGGATCAGCTTTCATTTCGCACCTCCACCCACCTGCGAGACTTTCTCATCTCGAGTCCCCGCCTCTTTAACCTTGGTTCCGTTGATGGCGAAGTCCGGACAATACATGCCGCACAGATCGCAGCCACTGCATTTTTCCGGATGCACCACGTGCGGTGGATGGTAGCCCTTGGAATTGAAGGCGGAAGAAAGCGCCAGCACGTGCGTGGGACAGAACTCCACGCAAAAGCCACAGGCCTTGCAGCGCTCAACGACAATCGAAACACGTCCTTTTGCCACGAAATCCCCCAGCTAAGGAGTAACGATCACTCCGGGTGTTCAGCTAAGCAGAATGTGATTATGCGATGGCTCGCTTTGGGGTGGTGTGATGGGAGTCACAGAATGCAGTGCGGCCAAGCACGAGGACCAGATCGGGAAGAACCGATGTAAGAGGTTGCCAGTGTTGGAGTTAGGTGTCGTTGGAGGAGCATTGAGCGTTGGGGATTAGGCTAGCAGGTTGCTATCCGCACGTGATTGCAATCACTGGGCTGTGTGCGGCAAGACAAGCGTTGTTGCCGCATCCGCCATCCCGGCCAGACGGGCGGTACGCGGACTACGGGTAAGATGATCTCGAACCCGGCAAACGATCATGACAGCGCTCCATAATCGACCGGAACTGGTCATCAACTACTCGCCGCAGCTCGATCTTCGCACCACTTTGGCGTCAGCTTAGGGATATGGTGGGGTTTCTCTTCCCGAGTATCGCTTTGAGGTAGAGTGCCGTTTGCGCCATCCAACTGGCAGTTTCACCTATGACGTTAGCAACCTGTGTTTCGAGCCGGAGGCGTTCGCAAGATTCTCCCAGGAACTTCAGCGGCTGCAGCAGGGTCTAAGGCAAGAGGCAGCTCTGAAGAACGTGGGAGACATGATGACCCTGCGGCTCGAAGGGGACTCCCGCAAGCTGTTCGCCACGCTCGACATTCGTGAGTATCTGGCACCGTCGATGGCGACGCTGAACGCGACCTTTGAAGTCGACTACGATCTGTTAGTGAACAAGCTGCGCGGGGAGATCGATCGGTTCGTCGAAGAGATTCGCCAGGTGGAGCCCGCGGATCCGGAGTGGGCGGAACACTAACCGCCTGTTGCCGCTCGATGTTCGCCGGGTTTGCCTCAACCGGAGGAACCCACTACACTCGGAATTCTGCCGCGAGATTTGCCGCTGCCTCTTGGCGGATGCCGCTGCAGGAGCCCTTTGGAGATCCTCGACCTCAGACATTTTTCCTCCGTCGACCTGCGTCCCCTGCTCGATGACGAGACACAGGTGTGGTCGCGCCTGCTCTCGTGGGATTACTCGGGCTCGGCGGAGATGATTCTCCGCTATGTCGACGCGAAAATCCTGCCCGGCTATGCGGCTGTCGATCGCGGCCGGGTTTTCGGCTACTCATTTTTTGTGTACGAGGGAAGTAAGGGAGTGATTGGCGACCTGTACGTTACCAATGGCAGCCGGCTGCCCGACGCTCGCCCGGTCGAACTGCGGCTGCTGACGCATGTCATCGAGACATTGCAACAGTCTCCGGGGATTCATCGCGTGGAGGCGCAACTGCTGGCGCACGAGGCCAACGCGGTCTCGCGGCCGTTTCTCGATACGGGATTCGAAAGGCACCCGCGTCTGTTCATGGTCTTGGCGCTCAGGGATTCTCCGGCAGAGAAGATCCCGATTCATCCGGAAGTAGACATCCGCCCCTGGACTGAAGGCGACTACCAGCCCTCGGCAGCCGTCATCACCGCGGCGTATCGCGGTCATGTGGATGCCCAGATCAACGACCAGTACCACACTCTGAGCGGATCGCTGCGCTTCCTCAACAACATCGTGCGTTTCCCGGGATGCGGCGTGTTCGACGCCGAGTCGTCGTTTGTCGCGCTCGATCGCAAGGCCAAGGGCCTGATCGGATTGATCTTGTGTTCACGCGTCCGCAGCGATGTCGGCCACGTTACGCAGGTGTGCGTGCTGCCGGAGTACCGCTCCCGGCGGATCGGCGAATCCCTGATGGCAGCAACGGTTGGGAATCTGCGGAGGAGAAGTTTTTCACTTCTCTCGCTGACGGTCACAGAGGCCAATGCACGCGCGGTCGCGCTCTATCGCCGGCTGAGTTTCGATACGAAGAGAATCTTTGATGCGTTCGTGTGGGAGGGATGAAATCGTAGAGACGTTGCTTGTAACGTCTTTTAACCATCGTTTGGCGTGTCGCCAGCAGAGACGTAGCAAGCTATGTCTCTACCAGTAGAGTGTCGCTACCTTCGCAACACCCACATCGCCCAGCCCGCCACCAGCACACCACCCAGGAACATCGCGAAACAATAGAGGCCGTAGCGGACCATTTCGCGGGTGGTCTCGCGGTGGGTAATCCCAAATACGATGGAGGCGAACAAGGCGAACACTACCGCCGCGCTGAAATGATTGAGTGTGATGGTCACTGTGCCCATCCGCGAGCGAAGGTTTTGGCCGATAGCTGATAGCCGACAGCTGAGAGCGGTTTCATTGTTTCTTCCCGATGGCGATGTGATAGGCATCGGCGACAGCAATAAGGTTCAGCAATCCCGCAACGATCATGAATTTCGTTCCGTAGTCGGCAGTGGCGAATGCGATCGCACCCTGGCCCCAGTCCATGGCCAGCGTCACGACGTAAAGACCGCCCGCGCCCACGTCTCCAATGAAGCCGAGAATGTCGAGAATATCGCCGCCGTTCGCTTTGTAGATGCGGCCCTGCATCGCAAGCCCGAGCAGGAACAGCGTGGCAATCGACACGAACAGCAGGCCGCCGCGAATCCAGCGCTTCTGAATCATGTGTCCTGCGCCCGGAATGAGCCAGCCTATCGCAGGAGCCACGACTGCCATCGTGCTCAACGGTTCCGCCTGCACTACTTTCGTTTTATCTGTCGTGGAATTTGCCATTCAGATGGTCACAATCTCGCGTTGGATTTTCCCGGTCACTTCGGCGGACTTGGCGCGCACCAGCACGTTGACCTCGCTGCGCACGCCAAATACCGGCAGGTAGATGCCGGGCTCGATCGAGAAGCAGGAGTTGGGAAGAATCTGCCGCTCGTCGTGAATCTCGAGATCGTCCATGTTCGCCCCGTTGGAATGGACGTCGGTCCCGATGGAATGTCCCGTGCGATGGATGAAATAGTCGCCGTAGCCGGCTTTCTGAATGTGGCCGCGGGTGGCGCGATCGACTTCCCATCCGGCGATGGTTCGCCCGGCGTTGATGGCGTCGAGGACGGTCTTGACGCCGGCGTCCCGCGCATCGCGAACAATCTCGAAAATCTCGTGCATGCGCCCTGATGGCGTACCGCCGACGAAGCCCATCCACGTAATGTCGTAGTACACCGCTCCGGGTGTATTCTTCTTGCCCCATACGTCGAGCAAAACAAGATCGCCCTCACGAATGGGCGCGGGACGACTGGCGTGGGGCTCATAGTGCGGGTTGCCGGCGTTGGCGTTCACCGCCACAATCGGCGGATCGTCGGCCAAAAGATTCTCGCGGCGAAACGCCTCCATGAACCACTGTTGTATTTCGTGTTCCGTGGTGCCGCCGTTGCGGACGCGTTTGCCAATCTCCTGGAACGCCGCAGCCACAATGGAATCGATGCTATCGCGCGCTGCGAAGTGCGACTGGATCTGCTCTTCGGTCCATGTGGATTCGAACTGCGCCACCAGATCGGCCGAGCTGACTACGTTCTTGCCCAGGCCGCGCAGCAGGTCGATCGTTCCGCCGTCCACCAGCGAGATGGTGAAGACAATGTTGTTTGGCGAATACTGCATGGCGATGTCAAGGTAGTTCGCCAGGATCGATTTGAGCTTGTCGAACAACTCCTGCCAGCCGGAGTATTGATGTTTCTTGCCGGGCAGGGAATCGAGGTGCCCGGCCTCGATCTTGTGCACCAGTTTCACCGGTTCGCCTTCAGCCGGAACCAGGTAGAACCAGCGCCGCGTCACCATGAGGCTCGTCGGTAAGCCGAGAACACGATATGCGATCGGGTCGCGATGATGGTGATCGTAGAAAAGCCACGCGTCAATGTTGCGTTCACGCAGAGCAGATTGAATGGCGGCGAGGTTCATGGGCAAACTTCTATTGTAAACAAGAGCAGGGAATTGGGCGAATCTGGGAGCCGTGCGCGGCAGAAATCTCCGGCACAAGTCTCAAGATCAAAACTAGGCCCCGAGGATCTTGTTGCGTGTGCTGCTCGGCAGCGTCTCGCATGCGGTCCGCAGTACCAGACGCGGAGCGCGATCGCGAATCTTCATTAGGTACGGTACGGTGCGCTTCGCGTCGAATTTCGCGGTCTCCCGCAGCAACCAGCCCAGACCCTTCTGAACCATATCGTCCTGGTCGTCGAGCAGTGAGTCGGAAAGCTTCTTGATTTGAGGCAAGAATTTCTTCTTCCGGGTCCCCTGAATGAGGGCCACGCAGGCCGCCCGCCGGTGCCATCGTTTCGGCGACTTCGCCCAGCGAAACACATCCTTAACCCGTGCCGGCTCCGCCGCGACCATCGGGGCTATCAGGTAGTGCACCAGTCCGTCGTGATCGGCCCAGCTGCTAATGCGGTCCAACCACGCCTCGAATATGCGGAACTCACGCTCGCCGAATTGCGCGTCCATCTTCTCCAGCAGAAACACTGCGGCAATTTTCTCTTCAAGTACACTGCCGGAGAACAGCTCGTCAGCTACCCTCACTAGAAAATCGAAGTCGTTCTTCTTCAGAATATCCCGCCGGCAACGCCGCACGGCCCGCCGCAAGTCAGCCGTGTACCAGCCACGCGACTTGATCTCTTGTTTGAAGAACCACTGTACCCCGGCGGCATGCTTCGCCGAGCCGCCGCCTTTGAGTGCACGCCGTATCTGCTCAGCGATTTGTGCCGAAGTGCCGGGCAGGCTCCCAAAAGAGGTTTGATCGATTTTGCGGGAAGAGCGTGTCATTTACTTCGGTTGTTCCGTCTCCACCCGAACGAGCCGGTTATAGATCCACAGCAGCAGGGTCGTGGCCACGCCCACCGCGACCACGGACCACCAGACCATTGAGGGCTGGTGCAATTCTTCTCCGAAGTGATGCATCAGCCACCCGCTGAACTTGCCCGCGATGAACGAACCAATGCCAAGGGGGAGGAATGCAAACCCCATGTAAGTTCCCTGTTGCCCTGGAGGCGCGAGGCGCGAGATGTAGTCGTAGTAGCGTGGAGCCTGCGTGATCTCGCCGATCGCGACCACAACCAGTGTGGCCACCGCCATCCAGACCGACGGATGCACGATCAGCAGGATCCACGCCAAGCTTGAGATCAACGTTCCCAACACAATGGCGTGAAACGCGTGCATCCGCTTGGTCAGAAAGCCGATCACCATCGTGAAACAGATGACCACTATTGGATCGGTCGCCAGAATCCGCGCCGTATCGGCCTTCGGATCGATATAAACGGAGATGTATAGCGGCAGTGCAATGAATTCTTGCCAGAAGACGATCCAGTATCCGGTGAAGATGAGCAGGAAGAGCATGAACCGGGGGTTCGAGAGGACCGTGAGGAAGTTTTTTCCCACTTGGCTGAGACTTGCCGTTTCACCTTCCGCGGCGCGGCGCGGCTCCTTGAACAGCAGTAGTACCAGGAAGAGCATGAGGAACACACTCAATGCCGCGATGCGGAATACGTTCTCGACGATGCCATGCTCTTGCGCCCAGGAGGCGAGCAATGGCCCCGCTGTGCTGCCGACGTTAACCAGCGTGTAGTAGATGGAGTAACCGACGGATCGGACGTTCTCCTTTGAAGCACGGGCCGTTGTCCCGACCACGCACGGCTTCACCAGCGCGACGCCCAGTGCGGGAAAGATCAGCACGATCGCGACCAGAGTCACCAGGGGTACGGCATTGCGCACAGGCGAGAACCAAGGCGCGCCGATCGATCCCAGCAGAAAATATGCGAAGCTGAGAATGAGGTAGGCCAGTGAGAGTGCGCGCCGGAAGCCGAGCCGATCCGCGACTGCTCCGCCAATCACCGCCAGAAACCACACCCAGCCGCCAAACATCCCGGTGAGACTGCTGGCCCGCTCGACATCAAAATGCAACCCCTCGTGCAGATAGCGGGCCAGGACGGCAAAAACCGCATAGTACGAAAGCCGCTCAAAAAGCTCGCTAGCATTCGCAATCCAGAACGGCCGCTCGAACCCGGTGCGGATTTCTTCGAAGCGTTGAGAGAAGGTCAATGTGGCTCCTGGGGTTTGTGTGGTGCGGGTACTCTTGCCCGCGACTGCCGGCACGACCTGGCGTCATACGCTCAATCGATCTCGGACATACTGCTCGGTCACTCCCGCCACGCGTATGACTTTGTTCCGGCTGGTCTGGCCGGAGGCAATGGTAACGGAAGATCGCGGCACCTTCAAAAGTTTTGCAAAGAATTCGATGCACGCCTCGTTGGCCCGGCCCTCCACCGGAGGGGTGGTGAGCGAGACTTTCAGCGCATCGCCGAACTCGCCGGTGATAGCGTTCTTTTTCGCGCGCGGATGGACTTTGACCGCGAAAGTAACTCCGCCGCTCGACTCGTTCAGAGGGATCACGTGTTTCTGCCCAGCGAAAATGCAGTTTCAACGGCGAGCAGTCCCGCGACCAGTACGGTCTGCGGATTCGCCATCGTCCGTGTTCGCCCAATGCTTGTCATCAAAGCAGCGGCGAACACCATCATCGTCAGATTGCCGGTGATGCAGAACATGCGCAGTCCCTGCATCCGGTAGCCATTGCGAATGCGAAGAACGTTCAGCATAGCCACGAAGAGTAGCGCGAGATCCGTACCGAGCAGCCAGATTCTGCCAGCGTAGGTCTTCGGCACAAGCAGGCACTCGACAATCGCCAGGAGAAAGAGTGTTCCCGCGCAGGCCCGGTCGAGAAGGTTCATGTCTTCCTCGGTGTCCCCTGTGTCCCCTGTGTCCTCTGTGGTTAGTGTTTTGCTCTTTCTCCGAAAACCGCCGTGCCCACGCGAACGCAGGTCGACCCCTCTTCGACCGCGACCTCGAAGTCGTGCGACATGCCCATGGAAAGCACGTCCACACTGATCAAGGGGAGTTTGCGTGCGACGATCGCATCGCGCAATGCGCGCAGCTTGCGGAAGTAGGGCCGAGCTTCCTCGGGATCGTCTGTGAACGGAGGCACGGTCATCAACCCGTGAAACTCGATCGCTTCGAGCCGCGGCGCTGCCAACAGCAGCTCTTCCAACTCTCGCGAGTCTGGGCCTGCGCCGCTCTTGGCCGCTTCACCTCCGACATTGACTTCGATGAGAACGCTCAGCTTCTTGCCTAAGCTCCGCGCAGCGGCATCGAGTTTTTCCGCCAGCTTCACCGAATCGACGGAATCCACAGCGTTGAACAGTTCTGCCGCTTTGCCGGCCTTGTTCGTTTGCAGGTGTCCAATCATGTGCCAATCGGCTCCGGTCAAGTCGGCCAGCGCGCCTGTCTTTCCGGCAAACTCCTGCACACGGTTCTCTCCGAACAAGCGCAGTCCCGCGGCATGGGCTTCGCGAATGCGCCCTGGCGGATGAGTCTTGCTCACCGCCATCAGCGCGATCTCTTCTGGACGCCGGCTCGCCCGCCGCGCCGCCTCGGCGACTCGCTGGCGCAAGGCCGCAATGTTCTCAGCAATGGACATAAGAACCCTAAACCACGAAGGACACGGAGTTACACGAAGGAAACCGCGAATTCCTTCGTGCTCCTTCGTGTCCTTCGTGGTCCACGCACTTACATGATCGCCGTCGGCGGCGCGGGATCCTCGGGACGTCCGGCGTTCGCCAGCGGCACCAAAATCATGACTGCAACCAACGCGGCCAGCGCGATGAGGCTGGTTAGCGGCGAGTTTCCGATTGCAAGGTGATACAGGTTCGTATCCGCGTGAGGATCGTGCGCGAGCCTGCGGGCAATGATGGCTGCCACTCCAATCCCGCACAACGCCTCCCCTGCGATTAGGCCTGACGCGGTCAAGACTCCCGCATTGTCCACGCGAGCTTTCTGCGCATCATTAAGGTTGCGCTTGTCGCGCAAGCGGTCGGTCGCCCAGCGGATCACACCACCCACGAAAATGGCAAACGTCGTACCCAGCGGCAGATACATCCCCATGGAGAACAGCATCACGCTCTTCACCTCGATCATGATCATGGCGATCCCCAGCAGGATGCCCACCACCACCAGCGGCCACGCCATGTCGCCGCCGACAATCCCTTTAGAGAGCATTGCCATGAGGCCGGCTTGCGGAGCGGGCAGTTCGGGTGTGCCGAAGTGATATACCCTGTCCAGGGTCGAGAGCGGGAAGAAGAGAACCAACGATGCGACGACAATTCCGAACAAGTCACCGATCTGCATCTTGGCGGGTGTCCCGCCCAGGATGTGACCGACCTTCAAGTCCTGCAACATCTCGCCCGCAACGGCAGACGAAACACAGACGACCGCCGCGACCCCAAGCACGGCCGCAACGCCTCCGGCACCGGAAACTCCTAACGCCACCATCAGGAGCGCGGCGATCACCAGCGTGCACAGCGTGAGTCCGGATACCGGATTGTTCGAGGAGCCGATCATGCCGACCAGGTTGCCGGACACGGCGGCAAAGAAGAATCCGACTACGATCATGACGCCGGCCGCAACCAGCGATCCCACCAGAATTCTCGAGCCCGAGAGGTTTCCCGCACCGCTGATGAAGAAGTGGTAGAGGAAGAACATCGCCACGAATACGAGGGCGACTCCTGCGAAGACGACCTTGGCGCTCAGATCGCGCTCAGTGCGATTGGTGGCGGCGTGCACCGCTGCGGACTTCTTCAAGTCTGAAATCGCACGGCCCATTCCCACGGCAAGTTGTTTCCGCATTTTGAAAAGGGTGTACGACGCGCCCACGAGCATCCCGCCGACCGCGATGGGACGCACAATCGAGTAGTAGATTGCACCGGCCAACAAATCCCATGCGAGGGGTTTACCCGCCGGTTGCGCGGCTTGAATGTACGGGCCCACAGTGAAGGTGAGTAGCGGAACGAGCAGGCCCCAAGCCAACACGCCGCCGGCAAAGTTCAACGCAGCCAGCCGCGGCCCGATAATATAGCCAACCCCTAGGTACGCCGGACTAATGTCGGGCGCGTTGAAGAGTGTCGCGCCGCCGGTTATCGTGGTCGCAACGTTGGGGTTGGTGCCGGTGCGGAGCAACAGTTTCCTTCCCAGGTCACTGATTTTCACGTGGAACGTGTTGCTGGGGCTGAACAAGTTAATCGCGCCCAGCAGAAACATGAACGCGCCATAGCCCATGTTGGCGAAAAGAATTTTCGCTGCCCTCGCACCCTGCTGTCCTGCCTTGTGAATCTCCGAAGCTGCGACCGACTCAGGGTAGGGAAGGTCCGGGTCTTCGACCATCACGCGCCTGAGCAGCGTCACGAACAGGATGCCGAGAGTCCCCCCGATCATCATGAGCGCGACCGATTTCCAGTACTGATCTTTCGTGAGACCGGGCCACAATCCCGCCATCACAAATGCCGGAATCGTGAAGACCGCGCCTGCCGCCACTGACTCGCCAATTGAGCCCACGGTTCGCGCGATGTTTTCTTCCAGCAGCGAGCCTTTCATCAGCCGCAGCAGCGCCATGCCAATCACGGCCGCGGGGTACGTCGCCGCAATCGTCATCCCGGCCTTCAGGCCAAGGTAGGCGTTGGCCGAGCCCAGCAGTGCTGTCAAGAACAAGCCGATCAGCACGGCGCGGAAGGTGAACTCCTTCATCTCCATAGTTTCGGGAACATACGGCGCGTGTTTCTTCTTGCCGGGTAGGTCGACGACTGGAGTGCTCATAAGTGGAGTCCTTGTATGACGTGGGATGGAGGCAAGTTCGTGGGCGTTGCCTTGTCGAACGGATTCAAAAGACTGGAACGGCGCACGTTAGCACGCGGCAAGGGGGCATGACAAGTGCGGTCGAGTTCGTCTGGATGTGTTCGTACTGGGACTCGACTCCTACGCCTGAGTTCTGATGCGCTCATGGAGCCCCGGACGCCCTCGTCCGGGGTTGCGCGAAGCGCAATGCGAACTACGGCAGGTGCGTTGCTACAAAAGCGCCGTCGACCCATCGCCGATGGGCACCGTCGCACGCGTCGCTTCGCTCCGCGGGGCGGACGAGGCGTCCGCCCTTCCACGAGTAGTTATGTGAAGATTGAGCCCGGCCTCAACCGTGTCCGCCGCGTTCCGCGATCGCCTCCATCGCCGGCCTGCTCACCCATGTGTGACCGTGAGACCCAGGGCCGTGGAACCGCTGGCCCCAGGCCAGGGGCGTGACGTCGCGGTATTCGTGCATGGATTCGTCCGGGACGAAGCGCAGACGCTTTCGCAACGAAGCGCGGGCGTTGGGATCGGCTCCGTGATCCAGGAGAAGACGGGCGAAGGCGGCGTCCCTTTGCCGGCCGCAGCGGTAAGACTGCGAAACTACACATCCGAACAGGGGTGTGTGGCCGCCGAAGCCATCGGCGTCGACTTCGGCTTTCGCGTTGACGTCGGCGCCATGTTCGATCAGCCAGCGGGCAATCTCGATCTCGTCGAAATCGACGCAGATGTGCAGTAGAGTCGTACCCGCCAGGGGCGTGCCGTGCAGTGCCAGGGAATGGTCGGCGTGGCATCCCAGTTGTGGGGGATAGATTTCTTCATGCGAAAAAGTTCGACTCAGGAGCTGAGGGTCGCGACGCAGAAGCGCCTCCAGCAGATCGATGCGGCCGCGATGCACCGCCATCGGCGGCGTGTCGGGCAGTCCGATGCCGTGTCCGGAGACCAGGTCGAGGCAACGGTGTTTCCCCTCGGGATAGCGGCAATAGGTTTGCAGAAGCAATGCGACGGGAGCGAGGCGGTCGCCATGCTCATCTGCGAGGTCGGCGCCGAGTTCGAACAAGAGCGCGAGCCCAGCATCGTTCAGCGTTTCGCAGGGACCCATTACCAGGCCCGGCGCAACATGGGCTCCCATAGCGTGCAGACGGCGCGCCGTTTCGATCTGGCCCTGCAGGCATGCGCGGTCGAACGCGTGCTGTAAATCGGCCGCTCCCATCTCGCGCAGCATCGCGATGATCGCATCCTGCCCAACGTTCGCCGCGTACGACATTGGCGGACCCCAGTTGCAGTCGGGCAGGCCGCGCGCGGCTTCATGAAGCAGCTGCGGATTCTTCAGCACCAGCTTGCGGATGGCATCGGCATCACCGCGCCAGATGGCGTCGGTCATGCGGCAGGCAGTGACGAGTCGCGGCCAACTTGGCAGCCCATAGCTGTGAGCTAGCGCGGCCTGCGCGTCGGCCAGCTTGGCGGCAGCGGGTTCGACCGCCTTAGGGTGATGCTTGCGCAGTTCCGCCACAGCCGCCGGATCGCCCTGACGGACGGCGTGGAGTAAATCCTTGGCTTGGTGCTTGAGTTGATCGAGGTTGGGGTGAACGGGAAAGTGACGATCGTGGAACTGCTTTGCCATAACGGACCTCCTTCGTGGTCATGCCCGGGGTCCGCTGCGGCGGGCGAAAAGGAGGTTCGTAAGAACCTTGAGTTTCAAGAATCGCTCAGGTGGACTCGGTCCTGTCCGCGGACGGGCGGCGTCCTGTACGCCGGGTGCCAGTATACCGCAGCGGTCAAGACCCACGGGGGGGCGATGCGCCTGAGACGTCGGACGTCGGACCAGACCTCGGACGTCAGACGTTCAGAATCCTATCCGTCCGGTCCGTGTCATCCCAGGAAAGAGACCCCAGGTTATGGCTGAGGTCTGACGTCTGGGGTCCGCCGCCAGCCTCCCCAACCGCCCCGACAGGGTGTAGAATTACCTCAATCGGTCTTCCGCCCCTTCGTAGTCCGTCAATCTGAGGTGCAGTGTATGAGCAACTCCCCCGATCGTCCCTTAATTCCGCCGTATCGTTGCCGGGATTGTGGTAGCGAAACCGGCTTCCGTTCACGGCGCCGTACGTTGACCGAGCGCTTGATCCTCCCGTTGGTTTTCCTGCAGCCGGTGCGCTGCGGAGAATGCTTCCGGAGGGACTACCGGCTGATTTTCACCCCGGTGCGCGACCGGCTGTCGGACACATCCAGGATCATGCCGGGAAAACCACCGGCTACGTCCAACCGCAATATTGCCTAGCGGCGGTGGTCGCCGCTATACTGCGGAAAGTAGTGGGAGAGACTGGCCGCGGGAGGCACCATGCCCGCGGGAGTATGAGGAGGCCGTCTTCAGCAGTAGTGAGGACCGAATCCGGGCTGGCCAGGCGAGTATTGCAGTTGCAGGGCCGAGTATTGTTTCGCGGAAGACATCTGGCCTTGGACAAGCCTGGGTCAACCGACCCTGGGTCAACGGAGCCTGGGTCAGCCGTGCCGCCGAGAGTCTCTTCTCCGTTCTGTTTCCCTCCGACTGCCGCATTTGCGGCGAGCCACTTCTGAACATTTCCCGTCTCCCCGTGTGTCCCGATTGCCTGGCTCGGATCCACCCGATTCTCGGCAAAGTGTGTTCCGTGTGCGGAGAGCGGGTTCTGTCGTCCTACGCACTCAGCGATTCCGACGGTCTGATTCGCTGTCCGGTTTGTCGCCGCGTGGAGCGCCCGTTTGGCCGGGCGGTGGCGTACGGCAGCTATGACGGCGGACTGCGCGAACTGGTTCACCTGCTGAAATACAACGGCGTCCGCCCGGCGGCCAATGTTCTGGGACGCATGCTGGCCGAAGCGATTGTGGCCCTGGAGCCTGCGTTTGAGCACGCCCAGGTCGTCGTAATTCCCGTGCCGCTCTTCAAGACCCGGCGGCAGCAACGCGGTTTCAACCAGGCGGAACTGATTGCGCGAGCGGCGCTGAAGGCTCATCCCGCAGGAGAGCGCCTGCAGCTTCGCGAAGAGATTCTGTTGCGCACGCGCGACACGCATTCGCAGATCGGCCTGACCAGCCACCAGCGCCGCGAAAACCTGCGAGGGGCCTTTGCCGTGACGCGTGCCGCGGAAGTCACTGGTCGCGAGGTGCTTCTCGTAGATGATGTCTATACCACCGGCACCACGGTATCGGAATGCGCGCGTGTGCTGCTCCGCGCCGGGGCCGCCAAGGTATGGGTGGCGACGGTAGCCCGCACGCTGAAACTGGCATCTAAATACGCTGAAATCGAGCCGGATGATGCCGACGCCAGCGAAGTGGAACAGCCGACGCGGGCGGCTGTGTAGCAACCGTGGAAGAGCGGCGCTTTTAGCGCCGCGTAAAAGCGCCAGCGGAATCAGGGGCTTTAGCCCCGGGGCACGAAACGAGCACAGGATCAGGATTATGTCACCGAGGATAGAACACGACGCAGGACCAACATCCCGGCTTGCCGCCGGCTTGTTCTCGCCGGCGGCTGCGCACCGCGCCGGTGATGGCCATGCTCTGCTCGCGCCCGTCCTCGTCCTGAACGCGTCTTACGAGCCGATCAACGTCTGTGCTGCGCGCCGCGCGCTCGTGCTGGTGCTCAAGGGTGTGGCCATGACCGAAGAAGAGAACGGACACTTCCTGCACTCGGCTCGCGTGGCCATGCGCGTGCCGTCGGTGATTCGGCTGCTCGAGTACCGCCGCATCCCGCATCAGAGTCGTGCACTCTCGCGGAAGAACATCCTGCTGCGCGACCGCAACACCTGCCAGTACTGCGGCACGGTGCTGCCTTCGAGCGAACTGACGCTTGACCACGTCATCCCGCGCTCTCGCGGAGGCTCGTCCACCTGGGAGAACCTGGTCGCCTGCTGCCACGCCTGCAACCGCCGCAAGGGCAATCAGACGCCCATCGAAGCTGGCATGAAGCTGATGCGCGAGCCCCGCGCCTTCAATCTGCACACCAGCCGCCACATCATGCGGCTGATGGGACGCAGCGACGATAAGTGGCGGAAGTATTTGTTCTATTAAGCTGTCAGCTCTCAGCCGTCAGCTATCGGCCTAAAGCAAAAACCAGCAAGTCGAATCTACACCTGCCCCGTCGTCCCGAGCGAAGCGAGGAATCTGGGTTAGCTGAGGGCTGAGAGCTGACAGCGGAGAGCGGACAGCTTCTTGAGTGTTAGCGGAACCCAGTCCCGTCACGCCTTCGCGTATTTCAGCCACTTCAGGATTTCGGGCAGGTTTGGGCGCTTCCCATAGATAAGTATCCCGATTCGGTAGATCCTTGCGCACAGCACCAGGATGCCGGCAGTCGTCCCAATCAACAACAATAGAGATAGAGCGATCTGCCACATTGGCGGCGTCTGTACCACAATGCGCGCGTACATCAGCAACGGCGCGAAGAATGGAATCATCGACATCCAGACGACCGCTGTGGCGTCGGGGTTGCGCACTGCTGGAGCTAGCATGAAGACCGAGAGAACCAGGGGAATGACAATAAAGAACTGGAGTTGCTGCCCTTCCTGCTCTGTCGTTGTGATCGCGCCAATGGTGGCGTAGATCGTGCTGTACAAAAAGTACCCGAGAAAGAAGAAGACCGCAAAGGCAACCAGCATGCCCGGCGGAATCTGAAGTTCGCTAAAGGAAGGCTGCATCGCCATCGCAGGCGAAGCGAATACGCCCGCCATTACGACCCAGACCAGGATCTGAGTCAGGCCAACCGCGCCCACGCCTAGAAGTTTGCCGGTCATCAATTCCGTCGAGGTTGCGGAAGAAAGCAGCACTTCGAGAATTCGAGAAGTTTTCTCTTCAAGCACGGAGCGCATCACGGAAATGCCATACAACAGTACGGCCATGTAAAGCAGCATGACCATGACTACGACTTCCAGCAACTTCCCGCCGCCGCTGCCCTTGGCTTCCCGCCCGCGTTCCATGCGGACGCTCTCGACTTTGATTGGTTTGAGCAATCGGTCCGCTTGATCACCGGTCAATCCATTCTTCGACAGCCGTTCATATTGAATAATTTGGTTCAGGGTCTCGCTGAGGTGTGCCCGTTCTGAGAAATAGGGTACGTTGCGGCTGGCCCAGGTCACCTTCCCGGACGCAATCGCGTCATCGCTCAGCCAGAGGTAGCCGTCGATGGCCTGGGAGTTGATCTTGTCGCGCAAAACGACGCGCTCCGCCTCCGTGGGATTGGAATCCACGTCAATGATGTACTTCGACTCGGACTTTTGTTTGGCCGCGGTCGTCCCGGAATTAGCGTCTTCATCGTCGGCAATATTCGTGCTATCGGACAACAAGCGCCGACGAACCATCTCCCCGAACTGCTGGGTAGAAGTTACGATCACGAGATGCTGCACTTTGTCGCCCACGGTGGCGAGTTTTGCCGGCAACAGCATCACCACCGTCATGATGCCGGGCAACAACAGAGTGAGTATCAGAAAAGAACGAGTGCGCACCCTCTCCAGGTACTCCCGCTTGATGATTAGCAATGTGTTACGCATTCGATTGACCTACGGCCGGCTTACTCACAGCAGCGATGAAGATTTCTTCCAGCGAAGGCTCCATCACCTCAAACTTACTGAGCCGTGCTCCCGAAGACGCCAGCTTCAGGAGTTCTTGCGTATCGGCTCCAGGTGCCAAGCGCACTTCCACGTAGTTGCCGTAATCGTTGAATGATTGCACCAACCGCGATTCCTGCAGGAAGCGCGCATCGCCTTCGTACTTGATCTGGACGTTGCAACATCCATATCCCGCTTTGATCTGGTTCAGATCACCTTCAACGACGGCACGCCCATGATTGACGAGGCAGATCGAGTGGCATAGCCGCTCGGCCTGGTCCATGCGATGAGTCGACAACAGAATGGTCTTGCCACTCTTCGCCAGTTCCAGCAGAACATCCTTCAGAGCGACGGAGTTTGCAGGGTCCAGTCCCGAGAACGGTTCGTCCATGATGATCAATTGCGGATCATGCAGTATTGCGCCAATAAATTGCACCTTCTGCTGCATTCCCTTGGAAAGTTCTTCGACTTTCTTCTCCGTCCACGAGGTCAGATCGAAACGCCCGCACCAGCTACGCGCACGCTTGAGAGCCTCATGCCCGCTCAGCCCCTTGAGTTGAGCAAGAAACACCAGGTGCTCCAATACCCTCATCTTGCGGTACAACCCGCGCTCTTCGGGCAGATAGCCAAACATATCCATGTGCGCCCGTTCGAGAGGTTCTCCGAAAACAGAAATTCGGCCCGAGTCGGGGACGATGATGCCGATGATCATGCGCAGGGTGCTGGTTTTCCCTGCTCCGTTGGGACCGAGCAGGCCGTAGATTCTGCCGGGCTTGATGCAGAGAGAAAGGTCATCGACGGCGACAAAGTCGCCGTAACTCTTGCGGACATCGCTCAACTCAACCGTGCCGGAAACACTGGGGTTCCGAGCAGGGCTCGATGAGAGTGCGACGAGCGGCAGGGTCGACGCCATAGGCACTACAGTAAACTATTTTGGCGCGTTTGGAGCTTTCTCGTCGGGCTTCTTCTGGTCCGGCTTCTTTTCGGCGGGAGGCAATTCCTTGCCTTCGTACAGAATCTTGGTGTTGGTGCCGAATCGTTTGTAGTCCTCGTACTTCACGATTTCCTTGATGTGCACGTCTTCCATCTTGAAGTGGAGTTCGTCGTCCGCCTTGGTGTAGACCGGAAACCAGTACAGGCCGTCGATTTGCTGCCGCCAAGTGGTGAACTTGGGGAACAGATTCTCTTCGTCGCCGTGCTTCTTGCGAATGTCGGGTACGGTTTTGCCGTAGGTCTTTACGATCTGGAAATCGCGGCCGTCCACCCAGACGCGTCCCTGGAAGTATCGTTTCTTGCCTTCGATCTGTTTGGGCGCAATGTCGAAGACATAACAGTGCAGTTCGTCTTCCTGCTGCTGGCCGACGTAGAGGATGTTGTACTCCGGAAGATCTTCGGTAGTCAGCACAAAGGGCAGGCGGTGCCGGATGTCCTCGAAGTCCTCCTGCGACATGTAGATCTTGGTCAAGTTAGACTGCGGCGCGAATACAACATTCTCGATGCGGTGGCCCTTGGCATCGAACATCACGTCGAAAACTTCACGGTATTCGCCGTCGACCGTGTCCCCGTCGACGGTCTGAACTTTTACATCCTGGCGGTAGGTGTACTGATCGCGCGCCTTGGCGAATTCCGTTTCCTTGGCCGCAAATTTCTTGATGACCTCCTCCGGCGTCGTGTCTTTCGGGGGAGCGGTGTCGAGCGGGCCCTCCTGGGCGCAGGCGGGCCGAGCAAGAAACATCAGAGCCAGAAGCGACAAGGAAAACACAATACCGCGGAACGCCAGTTTCATAGTGTCTAGTTTATCGAATTGCGGTGGCGTTGTCGTAGAGACGTTGGTGGCCAACGTTTTGCGTGCGCCAGGATAAGAATGTAACAGGCCACGTCCCCACGAGGTGGGCTACCGCGGCGACCTTCCCCTCCAACCCCTCTCCGCTCAGTGAGGCCGAAGGGGAGGCCGCTGCAGTTCTGCCATGTAGTTGGATGCGGGAGCGGGGAAGAGGTTGCCGGGGAACGGCCTTGTCGTCTTAACAGCGTTGTCATCCTGAGGCGGGCGCTTTTTGCCCGCCGAAGGACCTATGGACTCGCCGGCAGCATCGGCATTGCTGGCGAGTGCACAGGTCCTTCGGCCCGCAAAAGGCGCAGGCCTCAGGATGACAACTTGATGGGATTGTTACTGCTGGCGAGCGCGACGCCCGTGTCCGGTTGGAACGCGTGCCGCCCGTACCAGTCAAGACTCAAATCCCTCCACGCGGGATTCACCGACACGATCAACGCGATCTTCTTAACCCGAAGCCAGCCCTTGATTTCCTTCTCCCGCCCAATCGCCCGATGAACATCCTCGAAGCGCTCGAAATAAACAAGACGGTCGAGCTTGTACTTCGCGGCGAAGACTGACCCAATCCCCATCTTGTGCTCGCGTACTCGGCGGATGAGACTGTTCGTGATGCCGGTGTATAGCGTCTTCGAACGGTTCGTCATGATGTAGACGAAATACGTTTTCGGCGAGTGCATGTTGCCCTTCTCGCATTGAGCATGACATTGTGGGCGAGCCCGTGTCTGTGACGCACGAACATCGACATTGTGAAAAATCTCAACCACTTGTCATCCTGAGGCGGGCGCACTTTGCCCGCCGAAGAGCCTGCCCTGAGCCTGTCGAAGGGACCTGTGCACTTGCTTGCAGCATCGGCGCTGGCGGGGAGCGCATATCCTTCGGTGGGCAAAAAGCGCCTGCCTCCGGATGACAACGCGAGAGATTGGCTAGAAGCCGCCCGCTCTCCCCTGCTACACTCATCCGTTTGCCGTAGAGACGTAGCTTGCTACGTCTTGCCTGCGGTGCCGATGCTGCCGGCCGAGACGTAGCAAGCTACGTCTCTACGGATTGATTTCGAGGAGGTTCCTCATGCGCCGTCTTCTTCTCTCTCTTCTTGTTCTTGCATTTACTCTTCCCGCGCTCGCCCAGGCCAAGCATCCCTTCACCTTCGAAGACATGATGAAGCTGAAGCGCGTCGGCGAGCCTGTGGTTTCGCCTGACGGCAAGTGGGTGATCTTCAGCGTGGTCGACGTCGATCTGGAAGCCAACACCAAGACGCCGCACATCTGGATCGTACCGTTGAGTGGAAATGAAGAGAAAAGTGGTGACCCAAAAGAAAGTGGGGTGCCCCACGTCTCGCCGAATTTGCGAGACGTGGGAACCGCGGAACGTGTACTCATCCCCGATCAGGACGGCGACCGCCCGCGCTGGGCGCCGGATGGGAAGCGATTCGCGTTTCTGTCGAATAAAGAAGGCGGATCGCAGGTTTGGATCGCGGATTTCGATGGTAGCGCCGGAACTGTTGCTGGCGTGGATAGATTTACCGACATCGCTACGGAAGCCAGCAGCGAGCTTTGGTCGCCGGATGGCAAGCACATCCTCTTCACTTCCGATGTGTATCCCGAATGCGACGGCACTCCCGACGTGGAAGCTGCGTGCAATGCAAAGAAGCTGAAGGAAGTGGAGCAATCGAAGCTCAAGGCGCTCATTTTCGATCGTCTGCTCTATCGCCATTGGAACGCCTATAAAGAAGGCAAACGCAGTCACATTTTTGTGGAATCTGTCGAGTGGGTTTCAGCTGTTTCCGAGCAAAAGTTAAGCCCGTCTGGTTCAGCGGTCACTCTCCACTCCGGACCCCCGAGGGCGATTCCGCTCGACCTTACCCCCGGCGACTACGACGCGCCCGTGTTCTCGCTCGGCGGCCAGGACGACTATGCCTTCTCGCCCGACGGGCAGGAGATTTGCTACGCCTCGAATCACGACAAGAATCCGGCGGCTTCGACCAACAACGATCTGTGGATCGTCCCAGTCAGTGTGGGAGCGGGCGACTCGCCCGCTCAGGTTTTGGCCAAAACCAAGAACATCACTGCCGACAATCCCTCCAGCGACTCGTCGCCGCTCTATTCACCCGATGGCCGCTACATCGCCTACCGCGCCCAGCAGCGTCCGGGATACGAGAGCGACCGCTTCCGGCTGATGCTTTACGATCGCAAGACGGGGGAGAAGAAGAATCTGACGGAGAGTTTCGACGGGTGGGTAGGGACATTCGTATGGCTCAAGCATCCCGCGCCCGAGTACCATCTGCTGTTTGTCAGCGAGGGCGGGGGGCACACGACGATCTTTAGCGGGGGAGACGCAACGATCTATGAGGTTTACACAAACGCGGTCCCTCCGGCGCCGACGCCCCCGTGCGTTCTCGTGACAAAAATTGGCGACCCGAGGCCACTGTGTCCCCTGCCGTCGATTGAGCCGAATCAGCCTTGGAAGGTTGGAGTCTACGGCTTTTCGGGCGGAATCCTGCTAGATCTATACAATCTTCGCCCCATTCCCAAGGAAGGCGGCGGTTATGACGATGATCTAGCAATCACACCAGATGGGAAAAAGGTACTGTACACCGAAATGTCAATCTATGCTCCTACCGAGATATATTCCCGTGATCTCGACAAGAGCTATGGTTCGGGCCCACATCCGGCCGGGACTCAGATCACGCACATCAACGACGAAGTACTTTCTCATATTGATATATTGGGCCACTCCCAGACGGACACGTCGTACGAGGGAAACTTCGGTTCTTTCTGGTTTAAGGGCGCCCACGGGGAAGGCGTCGAGGGTTTTCTCGTCAAGCCGCCCTACTTCCTCCCATCGAAGAAATATCCCGTGAAGTTCCTCATCCACGGCGGGCCGCAGGGGGCCTGGGGAGACGACTGGAGCTACCGCTGGAATCCCGAACTGTTCGCGGCGCCAACTTCTTCGACACCCAGCGGGTACGTCGTCATCATGATCAACTTCCACGGCTCGACCGGATACGGGCAGAAGTTCATCGACGCCATCAACGGCGACTGGGGCGGGGCTCCGTTTGAAGACCTGATGAAGGGGCTCGACTACGCGGAGAAAACTTATCCGTTCATCGACAAGAACCGCGAGTGCGCGCTCGGCGCCAGCTACGGCGGATACATGGCCAACTGGATCCTCGGCCACACCGACCGCTTCAAGTGCATCGTGTCGCACGACGGCATGTTCAACGCCGAGTCGGCCTGGGGCACGACCGAAGAACTCTGGTTCAACAACTGGGAATTCAAAGGCACGCCCTACGACAACCGCGCGTCGTATGAGAAGTGGTCGCCGCACCAGTACGCCAAGAATTTCAAGACGCCGACGCTGGTCATCCACGGCCAGCGCGACTACCGACTCGACGTAAGCGAAGGCTTGCAGCTTTTCACCACGCTGCAGATGGAAGGCGTCCCGTCGAAGATGCTGTACTTCCCCGACGAAGGCCACTGGGTGCTGAAGCCGCAGAATTCGCGGCTGTGGTACAAGACGGTGAATGATTGGGTCGATCAGTGGACGAAGTGAGACGGGCGTCGGACCGCAGACGTGGACCTTAGGAACGTTCATGTGGGGACAGCCGCCCTCGGCTGTCCGCCGAGCGAAGCTCGGCAGTTTTCTGGAGGACCGCTAAGCGTCAGATGTCGTCTTTTCTGTTTCGTCAGGATGCACGACCTTTAAGTGCTCATCGAATGCACGCTGCAGGATTTCTGCATACCAGTCGGAGCGGGGCTGATGGACAGAACCAAACGACAGACGTTTGTCATACTTGATTTTGAATTGCGCATCGGCACACGCGGTGCATTCTGCCTCGATGGGTATTCGTGGTCCCGGCCTTGGTACCCGCCGCAGCCATTTGGTGATTCGGAGGGTCGGTTTTCGAGTCCGCGCCTTCAGCCTAGCATTCCTCGTCGCGGAGGGACCATCGAGAATTAGCCCGCCAGTTCGATTGGCCGGTGATGTTCCATCGTGTAAGAGCCTCGTGCCGCAGGCACGTGAACGACGTCGAGATTCACGCCGACGTTTCAGGCGTCCCGCGCAGGACGCGATTCTCCCTATGGTCCGCGAACCCGGCGTTGGAAACGCCGGGCTATTTTCGATGGTCCCTCCGGGACCGAAACCAGAGTTCCGGGACCGAAGCTACGAGATGATGTTTCTACTGTAAGTGATTGAGTCTTCGTGGAAGTTGTTGATAATTCGTAGAACGCTCCGGCAGCGTCAAGCGCGCGCGATTTCTCCGCCGTCTCCCCGTCCCCGCCGTCGATCGTCGTCGCCAGGGCTTCCCTGCCTCCGGAATGAGCATTCTAGGCGAGGGATCAGTCCGCAATTCGATCCCGCGCTGGCAGTGCCCTCAGAAGTACGTAATTGTACGTACGATTATGAAAGACAAGCGCACGGCTCTTTCGTAAACAACCGACGTCCGGCTCTAGTGAAGATTCCGTCAGGGCTGCTCGATCCTGCCTCCTTCCATCCACACAGGCCGGCGGATGCCGACCGGAGGTCGCTGGATCGGCGGCGGACTTATGCCAGCGGAACTACCTCCACTAGCCGAAGCGGGCAATAACTCTAGCGGATAGTCGATCCGGGTATTAGTTCCGGATGTGACTGCGACGTCAACTTCCAGCGGCGCGGTGAAGCCACGGCTGGACGGCACGATGCTCGCCAGGCCGTTGACGTCGGTTGCGGCGGTGGTCTGGCTCACGCTCAGGATCACCGGCATGGCGGGGTTGGTAGGGTTGGTTTCACCACCGCCGCCGGCTGGAGGCGTTCCGCCGGGGCGCAGTACTGTTGTTTGAAATCCAATCGTCGCGGCGAGCACGGGATTCGGCGGCGAAGAAGAGTCCGTGACGCGCACGATGACAGACTGAAACGCCTGGCCCGACGAAACCTGGCCAGCGCCGGCTACCGGCTGCAGCTTCTGGTTCGATAGCGGCACCGGGTTGACATTGAACACCTGGCAGGGGGAGTTATTCGGAGCCACGCAGGCGCTCGCCTGCACCAGCGCCGCGAGTTGAGTGACGGACAGTGTGACTGTAGCGTAGCCGCTGGAGTTGGTTTGCGCGCTGGCCGCGCCGAGCGTACCGGAGCCGGTCATCACGCTGAAATTCACTTGCGTGCCGTTCTGCGGTGCTCCGTTGTTCAGCACGCGGGCGGTGAGCGGGACGCTGACGGTCGCTCCCTGGGCAATCCACAGATAGGGAGTCAGCAGTCCTATGTCGGAAGCCGACTCCGTTGCATAAAGGGTCGAGGTCACCGACTTGGCTGGAGTGTAGACGCCTGGGGCGAGCGTGGCCGTCACGGTTGCCGTACCGCTGGCGGCGGGCGTGAGCCAGGTGATTGCGTCTCCACTCTGGTCAGTCGTGACGGAACATGAGGAAGTGCCGCTGCAGGCGGAAAGCTGCAGGCTGTTGCTGGCGCTCCAGCCGATGGTGGCGCCGCTGACGGGAGTAATGCCGTCTGCGGCCAGCACTCGCACGCTCACTGGGGCTACTGCAGGAGTACCCACGGGTGTGGACGGATTGAGCCCGCCGCCGACGAGGACGATGTTGTCGCTGGCCGATGCGCCGTAGGTCAGAGCGTTGGTCATCGTGCTGAGCGCGCCGGTCGCGGGATCGGCGACGGTGATGTTCTGCGGGCCATCGACCTGGGCCGGCACGGCGAGGATCATCTGGCCGGCACTGACTGCGAGCACCGTTGCCGCCGCGCTTCCGATAATCGCGGTGAGTCCCGGAGCGAAGCCTGTGCCCTGCACAGTGATCGCACCGCCGTTTGCGCCGACTCGAGGAGGAGAAACCGAATCTGCGTAGAGCACGTGCGCCTGGTAGTGGTAGTCGGGGCGGCCGTCGCCTCGAAGATCCGAGAGGCCGATCAGGAAATTGCCGGAGCTGGCGACCTGGGCATCCAACCGGGTCAGGCCCAACGTGACCGTGTTGAACGAGGACGGCGTGAAGGCTGGAGGCACCGTGCCTTGCGGATCGGCGGCGGCCCAAATGCCGATCACTGGCTGGGCCTTGGCGACACTGGCGTTGCCCGATTCATCGAGCGCCGTTATCGCCACCGACAACGTTCGGTTGGCCTGCGCCGGTAGCAGGAAGTAGGCCATGTCACCATAGCCGGCGAGCGAGCCGGACCACTCGCCGGCCGTCGGAATCGGAGCGGGAGCAGTCCAGGTTTGTGAAGCAAACCACGGCGGCAGAGGCTGCGCACTGGCCGACATGAGAATGTCCTGCTGCACGTCCAGACCAGCATTGACCGTTACCACAACGGACTGGACAAGTCCGGAGGGCGTGACCAGCCAGGGAGCGTATGGCCCCGTCCCGGCCGACCAGATCGGGTCAAGCCGTTCCACGCTCAACTGGTATTGCGCTGAGCCTCCGTTGGGCAACTGCAGTCCCGCGAGATCGAAGAAGCCTTCGAGGGTTGGATTGCTGGAGCCCCATTCGCTATACGGATCTCCCAGTTCGTCATTGAGACCGGTGATGGGATTGCCTGCGTTGCCGGTGAAGAGGAATCCGGACACGGACGAAGCGGCATAGCGCCGCGACGGCTGCTTGGTCGTGGGGTCGATCCAGCGCGCTACGACGTTCACTCCCTGCATGGGCTGGGTGCGATTTCCCGATCGGTCCGTGAACCACACCGAGCCGTGAACGCGAGCCGTGGTCGACGAGAAGATCTGTTTGCCGGGGAAACTCGATTGATTCTGCGCGGTGACGGGATAGAGACGAGAGATGGCCGCGACGTCATCCATCGCGGGTTGATAAGGGTTGGCGTAACAGAATGTGATGGGGGTGCAAGCTGTGGGGTCGTTGTAGTGCATCACGGGAAATCCCGCGTAGTCATCGGACGTAGGCGGTGGCGTGCCCGTGAGCACGTTGGGATTGACCTGCGACCATCCGAGGCCGAGCACGGTGCCAATGACGCGTACGAGCCGGTATTCCACGTCGACGAGTTGCGAAGATTGTTGGGCGCACTGGCCGTTGATCACGATAAGGGCGTGCTGGTAGGTGGCGAACGATCCGTAGTTGTCATTGCCGCCGTATACGGCATTGAAAAAGCATTGGCTGGGGTCGCCCGCGCCAGTGCCTAAGAGGGCATTCGTGACCGCACCGTCATAGTCGTAGACAATGCCGATGGGTGTGCCGATCGCTGTCGACTGAATGTCGGCGGGTATCGAGATGGTGCCGTCGGAATTCACGATCACGTTGGTGCCGTTCACGTCTTCGGCGAGTTGTCCACCACTGGTGGCGGCAAGAGCGACTGTAGGGACGGAGGTCCACTGGCTGAAGGCATTGGCGACGAAGGAGTTGGCGGAGGCATTGGGCAGGATCGGGCTGAGATCACCCTGATCCGTGTAGAAAGTGATGAGGCCCTGCGCCCAAACCAGCGGTTGCCCCGTGGTTGTGGAGTCGAAGTAGCTGGTGCCGGCGACACACTTGGGGCCGCCGGCCCGCAAGAGCAGGGCGAACAACAGAACGATCGCCACCGCCAGGGCCAGCCTGAGGAGGAATGAGCGGGCGGTAAATGCCATGCTAGTCGTCATGGTCACCTCTTTTCTTGCGTGCTCATTCCCCCTCACTGGCCCGTTGCACCGCCAAGGCGAAATCGCTGAAAACTACTCGCGACTTCCCACCCAGGACGGGATCCGTTCGGAAAGCTGAAAGATGTTGTGCAGAAAGCAAGACACGTCCCAGGGGATCGACGGAGAAACGGCCCATCGGCCCCGCGACGCTGCTGGTAAGTCCAAGTTTGCTAGGGGGATATAGAAACAGGAGTACACGCTCGCCGACGCGGTAGCGCTGCCCGGTGGACCACAAGCCAATCCATTGTGAGATGGTCAAGTTGTCGCCAGGCGTGGTGCCGCGAAGTGCCCGCTCAACGTGGAACGTGATCGCAACCGTTTCCACCGCCTGACTGCGGGTGGCCGGACGACGCGCGATAGCGGTGACCGTGCCCGAAAAAATGGTTCCAGCGGCGCGAGCGATCTGGGGGAAGCCGATCGTCCCGGGTGGTACTGGCCATCGCACAGGCAGTCCCGGAGGGCCCGGCTCAGGGGGCTCCGGTAGGACTCCGTGCAGCGGGGGAAAAGCGAAATCCGGTCGAGCACGATCCGCCTGGCCGCACAGGAGAACGGGCGACAGTATCAAGAGCGAAATCGCGAGCAGACACGAACAACCTCTCCCATACATGGGGAGACCTCAGGAATGTGACGTCTGCTCGGAGGGACACCGGGAAACGGGATACCGGGGAAACAGGTCAGCCTAGTCCCTCAGAAACAACAAAAGCTGTGACAGATGTCACAAGCGCCTGTGGATTTCGGAGGTGGAACCGCGGCGGAGCCATTTGGGAGGAGTGTCGCCCTCATCAATAGTGCTTCAACTGCGATGGGTCAACTGCGGCAGCGCTGATCCGCTTCGTCCCAGGCACTCGCACTTCACAAGGAACAACTCTCTTCCATGATCTTCAACGCCAGCATGAGGTTGGCCTGCGTCCACAGCAGCGGAATGTGGTCGTTGGGAACGTAATGGCCGGCTTCAAGGTAGTAGAGTTCCGGACAACGGAACGCGGGTGTGCCGCTCTGATCGGCGTCGGTTATCTGTCCCAAAGACCGGTTCAGGTACTCGGTCTGTTTTGCTAGATGTTGCGGCGACCGGGTCGACTTGAATTGCAAGCCGAAGATGCAAGAGAGGATCGGGTCGAAAATGCACCACTGCGCTTCCTTCCCTTCGTCAGACAGAAGCCGGTCACGGCGAGATAGATCGTCACTAAAATCCGCCGTGCGCTGCTCAGGTTTGAGCTTCTTTTTGTAGTCAGGAGCCCAATAGGAATCGAGCGGGTACCGACGAATGCCGAATTCACCTTGCAGGTGGGTCGTGACGTTGGCAACGATCTGGTCGGCCATCAGGCCTTCGACAAGCTGCTGTGGGCAGATCAGAAACAGAAGCGCCGAGTCATATAGCCGACGCTTGGATGGGTCCGGCTGAATGCATTCCGAGGGCAGGATCTCTGCGAGAGCGGCCCGGCCCCGCTCGATCAGCCGGTCGACCATCTCGGTGGTAATCGGCGTCCCGCGACGGTCGCGAAGGGGACCAGTTTGTAGAAGCTGCCTGAACTCGATAAGGCCGGCCGTTACCACGCCAATGCTGGAGGCCGAGATCTTGCGGACTTCCTCCCAGTGTCCGCTGTCTTCATCTTGCCAGTAGCGGATGGCTTCGAAGTACATGGGGAAGAGGGCGAGCATGTTCACTTCATCCGCGCGCGGGGTCAGCGCTCCCTCATTTATCAGTTTGCAGAACAGCCACAGGAAGTATCCGAGGGCGTCGTTTTGCGCGTGCGGCCACTTCTCGGCTACCTCTGTCAGGGCGTCGCCCTTGAACCGGATCTGGGGTCGGTTCATGGGAACGCTTGCATCCGCAGTACCGTCGATAATGTCAAGGAAGCGATTGTCGTACTTGATGAAATAGTCCGCTAAGGCGTGGAGATTGCGAACAGCTACGTCGGCGCGGCCAACCCTGTAGTGAGCGTGGGCGATGTGGATGTTGTCGCGCACCCAGACGTGGGAATATCCGGTATAGCTCCGGTCGCTGCCCATTGCGGCGGCCGGAAACAGGCCGTTTGATAAGGGAGAAAAAGTGAGAGTTTGCTTTTGCTCTAGGAGCGTAGAGATTGCCCGGATCTCCTCCAGGGAGTATCCGGGCTTGATCAGGGCCCTGAGTTCACGGTTGTGGATGACGGTCAAGTCGTTTCCTTGCAAAATGCGGGGCGTACCCGATGTTCGGATTCGGAACCGTGTTGCCTTAGGCTGCTTTGGCTGCCGGCGCTGGTCGACTGATGCTGTCTGGTTCGGAAACCTTTCTGGCCTGGGTTTGAGCATATCGCCACAAGTAGACGATGAGGCCAAGACCCATAAGCCAGACGATTCCCGCCGTCGCGTGAGAAGCTAGCCCACCCGACACGATTTCGCGCGAGTTTTGCACGAGATAGAACACCGGCCCTAACACCGAGGCGCCAATGCTGCAGCCGAGCCCGGCCCAGTTGCCTAGGGAAAAAACGTTCTCACCTCGCAGCCTCTCGCACTCCTTTTCATATTTCTGGAGAAGTCCATCGCCTTCAGGGTTATCACGCAGAAAGTGTGCGATGACCCTAATGCGAGACTGGTATTGGTATGCGTACAGGTCGATGTAAGCGCAAACGAAGGGAACAAACAGAAGCAGCCAGTAGTTGCGATTGCTATCCTTGGTCAGCCCAAAAGCGGCTGCGCCCAGCGCGGCTGTCACGCCGAGTTTCCATTTTGCCAAGTCGTGCTCCGATTCCAGGGTCTTGTTGATTTCCTCCTTGAGCAGGGTAACAGTGGAGTCCATACGTCAACCTCCTGTTTACAATTTGCGGAGCGCAGCCTGCGAGGCAGGCTGAACCCGCAACCCAGAGATTATCAGGTGAGATGAGGGTCAGTCTGTGATTTTGCAAGCAAAAAGATGAAGAGAATGGAAGCGGTCCGGCGACCGATCTGACGATAGCGGCTACAATTCCCCTGCGGAGGATTCATGGCGAAATCGCGCAGACAATTCATAGCTTTGACATCTCTGGGAGCCTTGGGGGCGGCGGCAGCGCTGCGCGGCCACGGGCAGAATCCGGCGGGACAAAGTCCGGTGGGCCAAAGTCAAACAGATCTTCCGCCCGGTGCACCGCCCGCGTTCGGGGCAGGGCCGGCGATCGGACCGGAAGTGTCCACTGCCACGTTCGCCGAGGCGGAGAAGCTGGTGCAGATCGAGATGACTGCCGCAGAGCGCGCTGTCGCGGCGGGTAGCTGGCGCAAGACGATGGCGGCGGTCTACGAACGGCGCACCGGGCCGCGCAAGGTGGCATTGGAGACGACGCTCGCTCCCGCAGCGCAATGGAATCCGGTGCTGCCGGGGCAGAAAGCGGGGCCTGGGCGCGAACGATTTGTGCGTAGCAAGATCGATCCCGGCCCACTGCCGGCGCGTGACGAAGACATTGCATTCGCGCCCGTGACGCAGCTTTCGCGCTGGATCGAGACGCGCAAACTCACCTCCGAGCGGCTCATGAACATTTATCTGAAGCGGCTGGAGGAGTTTGATCCCAAACTGCATTGCGTGATCACGCTGACGCGCGAACTGGCGCTGAAGCAGGCCAAGCAAGCCGACGAGGAAATTGCCGCGGGCAAGTATCGCGGGCCGTTGCATGGCGTCCCGTGGGGCGGGAAGGATCTGCTCGACACGGCTGGTATCCCGACCACCTACGGGGCGGAGCCTTTCCGCAACCGCGTGCCCACCGAAGATGCCGCAGTGGTGAAGCGTCTGCACGCGGCGGGAGCCGTGCTGGTGGCCAAGCTCAGCCTGGGAGCGCTAGCGCTGAACGACATTTGGTTCGGCGGACAGACGATGAATCCGTGGCTGCTGGAAGAAGCGTCGTCGGGATCGAGCGCCGGGCCGGGAGCCGCTACCGCGGCCGGATTGGTGGGCTTCGCGATCGGGAGCGAGACGGGCGGCAGCATCATTAGTCCGGCGATGCGGTGTGGGATTACCGGGCTGCGGCCCACGTATGGACGCGTGGCGCGCACCGGCGCGATGACGCTCTGCTGGTCGCTCGACAAGCTTGGAGCGATGACCCGCAGCGTCGAGGACGCCATGCTGGTGCTGCACGCGATCAACGGGCCGGACGCCGGTGATGTGGCCAGCGTCCCGAGTCACCTAGACTTCGACGCGGGTGCTAGCGTGCAAGGGCTGCGCGTGGGCTATTTCCCCAAGTGGATGAATGAGAATCCGGCGACTGCGGTGGACCGCGCTGCGGTGGACGTCGTGAAGAAAGTGGGAATGGTCCCGGTGGAGGTATCCATTCCTGACTGGCCCTATGACTCGCTCAATCTGATTCTGTTTGCGGAAGGGGCAGCGGCATTCGAGGAGTTGACGCTCAGGGGCGGGCTGCGGGAACTGAAGGCGCAGGTGCCCGACGCGTGGCCGAACATTTTTCGGCAGGCGCGGTTCCTCTCGGCCGTTGACTTCGTGCAGGCGGACCGGTTGCGGCGGAAAGTGGCGGAGGAAATGGCGCGGCTGTTTTCTCACGTTGACTTGTTGCTGGTGCCATCGGTCCGCGACGAGATGCTGACCATCACGAACTTCACCGGGCATCCCGCGCTCGTGCTACGAGCGGGCTTCGTCGAGGTGGCGAAGGCGCGCAGCGATTGGGCGCCGGACCCCGATCATCCGTTGCCGACGTTCTCGCCGCCGCGCCGCGTGCCCCACGGCGTGACGCTGATCGGTCGCCTCTTCGAAGAAGGTCCGCTGGTGAATGCAGGCCTGGCGCTGGAACGCGCGTTCGGCGTGGTGGGCGAGCGTCCTCCGGAATTTTGAACAGAGTGCAAAGCCCCTGGCATGGATTCAGGCACGCCCTGCGAACTCCCGCGTCTCCGTGGAGACTTTGATCTTTTCGCCCTCTTTAATGAAGAGGGGAACGCGGATCTCGATGCCAGTCTCCAGCTTTGCCGGCTTCGTCACGTTGCCGCCGGTTGTGTCGCCACGGGCACCGGGCTCGGTATAAGTGACATCCAGCTCCACGTGGGCTGGTAGCTGCAACCCGATGGGGTTGCCGTTGTACTTATGCAACTGGATGATGGAGCCTTCCACGATAAAGTCCAGAGCGTCCCCGATCATCTCGCCAGAAAGAGTGAGGGTCTCGAAACTCTCCTGGTCCATGAAATGGAAACCGTCTCCGTCGCTGTATAGGTAGGATGCTGGGACCGTCTCAAGATCCGGCTCCTTGAACCTGTCGCTGGCTTTGAATGTCTTGTCAAAGACGGCGCGCGTGAGAAGGTTGCGCATTTTTAGGCGGACCAAAGTCTGGGCGCCCCGGGCGGTAGGGGTGGAAACCTCCGCTTCCAGGCACAGGAATGGGGTGTTTTCGACCTCGAAAAACATTTTGCGTTTTACGTCGATGGCATCGATCAATGCGGCCATGGTTTCCTCGAAGACAGGGCCCGAAGGGGGAGATCTCACTGCAATCTGATTCGTGTTCCCGTTAACTGCTGAAACGCCCTTAGGATAACAGGTGGGCATCGTACTCGATTCCCAACGCTTCTCCCACCTGAGATCGTGCCCGCTGTTTTCGCTTGACAGCGCTCAGTTTATCTGTTACACATTGTAACGCTACAATGACTAACACAAAGCAAGCCCGTCTAAAGAACTTGGGGGAAGTCGAGCAGGTCGTCATGGATTACATCTGGACGCATGGCCGATCGTCCGCGGAAGCTTGCCGCGAAGCGCTGGCCTCCTCCCGTCCGATGAAGGATTCCACGATCCGCACCGTTCTGCGCCGCCTCGAAGAGAAGGGCTACGTGACGCACGAGATTGAAGGCCGCACATTCTTTTACAAGGCGTCGGACGCGCGCCAGAATGTCGCCGTCCGCGCGGTGAAGGGCATCATCGACCGCTTCTGCGGAGGGTCGGCCGAGCAGCTTGTCCTCGGTATGGTGGACAACGCCGTGCTCGACCGCAAGCAACTGGAGCGTCTGGCCCGGAGAATCGCCGAAAGAACGAACGCCGAAAAAGAAGTCGCCGACAAAAAGATAGTTAAGAAAGACAGTTAAGAAGGAAGACAAGCTATGATGCTCGTCGTCGCCGCTGTTACTGCGTCCTCAAACCTTCTCGTGCAGCTCGCGAGTCCCGCGGCGCGTGCTCTCGCGCTGGCTGGCGCCGCGGGGCTGGGGCTGGCTGCGTTTCGGGTGAGAAGCACGTCCGCGCGCCTCTTCACCTGGACCGCGGCGCTGTACGCCGCCGTCGCCATGCCCTTGCTGGGATGGCTGTTGCCGCCGCTGCCGGTTCCGACGCCGGCGTTTCTTCAGTCCGTTTTTCTTCATCAGGAAGCGGCTCCCGCTGTTTCCAAGGACGTGCAGAGTTCAGAGCCTGCCGCTACTCCGGTTCCCTCGGAGGTGAGCGAGATTCTCGTCGCGCGCAAAGAAGCGGCAAGACGGACGTCGTCCGCCGAAGTTATCAGTCCGGCTCCGTCTGGGTCTCTGGCGCTCCGCGAGTCGTCGCCGCGCAAAGAAATGGCCCCGGTCGTGCCGGCTCCCGCATCTTCTCCGTCGTTTCCATCGTTCCTGTCCTCGAATCTCTGGGTTTCGATTCCATGGAGCACCGTCGCGGCCGGGATTTATCTCGCCGTGGCTTTGTTTCTTCTCTTGCGCTTCTTCGTAGGGCTCGCATTCGGCCGCCGGCTGCTGCGAGCGTCGCGAACGATTGACGACGCGCGCGTGACCGAGAGGCTCGCCTCGCGCGCGCATGCCTCCGGGCTCGCCTTCATTCCGCACGCTGCCGAGTCCGAATTCATTTCCGTGCCAGTTACGATGGGCGCGCTGCGCTCGACGCTTCTGCTGCCCTCCGGCTGGAGCGAATGGGACGACGCCAAGCTTAACGCCGTCATCGCGCACGAAGTGTCGCACGTGGCCCGGCGTGACGCTCTCACGCAGCGACTTTCGCTGCTGCATCGCGCGATTTTCTGGTTCAGCCCGCTGGCGTGGTGGCTCGACCGGCATCTCGCGGACCTGGCGGAACAGGCCAGCGACGAAGCGGCGTTGTCTTGCGGTGCTGACCGTAAGGATTACGCCAGAATTCTGCTGGGATTCTTCGAAGCATTGCAGGCCGCACCCGGACGGGTGTGGTGGCAAGGCGTCTCGATGGCCAAAGCAGGTCAGGCGGAACAAAGAGTGGAGAGGATTCTCTCGTGGAAAGGATCGGTTGCCATGCATCTCAAGAAATCGATTGCCGTTGTGGTCATCGCACTTGCAGTTCCGGTGGTTTATCTTGCTGCCTCGGCGCGTCCGGCAGGTTACGCCGCCGAACCGCAGCTTCGGCACTTTGGGCAAAGCCAGACACCGCCGCCCGCGGCGCACTCTGCGCCTGCGCCGAAGGATGAGCCAAGCGCCACGCCGGAGCCCGCGTCGGCCTCTGCGACGGTTTCTGCGTCGGATGCGACTCCCCAGCCGGAACCAACTCCTCAAGCCGGACCGGGACTTGCACCTCCTGCAACTAGGCCAATGATCGTTGGAACGGTCTCCGGCATGCCGACTGCTCCGCCAGTGCCCCCAGTGCCTCCCGTGCCAGCAGCGGGGGTTGGCAGGACGGCCATCGCACCGATGGCGCCGATGGCGCCGTTGACGCCGGTGGCTCCGGTGGCTCCGCTCCCCCCGCCGGGCGCGTGGTCGGGCGGCCAGTCGGCGAGCTCGGGGTCGTCCTACGGCCACGGTTCTTCTTATGCCTACAGTTACGACGACGATCTGCGCTTCGTTGTCGCCTCCGGCAAGACCGATTCCCTCACTATGTCCGGCACGGCGGAAGATGCCCGCCATGTCGACAAGCTGAGGAAATCAATCCAGGGCGATTTCATCTGGTTCCAGAGCGACGAAAAGTCCTACATTATTCGCGACCAGGCCATGATCGATCGCGCCCGCGAGTTCTGGGCTCCGGAAGAGGAACTCGGCAAGAAACAGGGAGAGCTCGGCAAGCAGCAGGGGGCCCTGGGAAAACAGCAGGAAGCTCTCGGCGCAAAAATGCAACAAGTTCACGTCAATGTTCCGGACATGACGGCCGAACTCGACAAACTCAAAGCCGAATTGAAAGCACTCGGCTCCGGTGCCACCGTGGAGCAGGTGGGACATATTCAGTCAGAAGTTGGGGAGTTGCAAAGCAAGATCGGGAATCTCCAGTCCCAAGCCGGCGAAAAGCAAGGCGAACTGGGCAGGCTCCAGGGCGCCTTGGGAGAAAAGCAGGGCAAACTCGGCGCACAGCAAGGCGAACTGGGTCGTCAGCAGGCCGAACTGGCCCAACAGGCCTTCCGCCAGATGAAGAAGCTTCTCGATGAAGCCATCGCCAAGGGCCTAGCTCAGCCCGAGCTGTAAAACGAGGCGGAATGCTGTTGTCACAATTTCAGGCTTGCGAACCGTGCACACTCTCTTAAGTGCCATATGGTTCGCAAGCGTTTTTGCTTGGAAATATGCCATATCCCTTCCTACCGCATCGCCTCAACTTTCGTTGACTTTGGTTCCTTCTGCCCCCTAAGATGGCTCACCGGAAATCTGGGGCTATACCTTGCGCGCTGCGCCACGACTGACAAAATGATTGGCCAAACCATCTCTCACTACAGAGTGATCGAGAAGCTCGGCGGTGGCGGGATGGGAGTCGTCTACAAAGCCGAGGACACACGGCTGCGGCGCTTTGTGGCCCTCAAGTTCCTTCCTGAAGATGTGACGCGCGACGCGAGCGCGCTCAGCCGCTTCCGGCGCGAGGCCCAGGCGGCGTCGGCGTTGAATCATCCTAATATCTGTACGATCTATGACATCGGCGAAGAAGGCGACCAGGCCTTCATCGTCATGGAGTATCTGGAAGGCGAGACGCTGAAGCACTTGATCGGCGTGCGTCCGCTCGAGATCGAGAGGCTGCTCGGGATTGCGATTGATATCGCCGACGCGCTGGATGCGGCGCACTCCAAAGGCATCGTGCACCGCGACATCAAGCCGGCGAACATTTTTGTGACCGCGCGCGGGGCGGCGAAGATTCTTGACTTTGGGCTGGCCAAGGTGACGCAGGAGTCGAGCCGGGCCCTCGATCCTTCGGAAGCGACCAAGACCGAGGGCGCGACTGCGCAGCACCTGACCAGTGCGGGGTCGGCGCTGGGTACTGTGGCTTACATGTCGCCGGAGCAGGTGCGGGGCAAGCCGCTCGATACCCGCACGGATCTGTTCTCCTTCGGCATTGTCTTATACGAGATGGCGACCGGGGCGGTGCCGTTCCGCGGAGAAACTTCTGGAGTCATCTTCGATGGGATCCTCAACCGGGCGCCGCTGGCGCCTGTCCGGCTGAATCCGAGTCTGCCTTCGAAGCTTGAGGACGTGATCAACCGCGCGCTGGAAAAGGACCGCGACCTGCGCTACCAGCATGCGGTCGACATCAAGTCAGAGTTGCTACGGCTGAAGCGGGACTTGGATTCGGGGCGAAGCTCCGCAGTAAGTTCGTCGTCGGAGGCGGCCTACAACCCTTCGCAGGCCGAGCCGCAGGTCACGGGGACGCACCGGACGAGTGGGTCGGCTCGGCTTGTGGCTTCAGCTTCGTCAGGCAGAGTCGGAGCGGTGCCGGAGGCCGTTGCACAGCGCGCGCGGTGGAAGTGGGCGGTTCCGTTGACGGTGGTGCTGGTGCTCGCGGCGATTGCCGGCGTTATCTACTGGCGCAAGCATCAGACGGTACAGTTGACGGACAAAGATCAGCTCATCCTTGCCGACTTCACGAATCAGACGGGCGATGGCGTATTCGATTCGACTTTGAAAGAGGCGCTGGCCATTCAACTCGAACAGTCGCCGCTGCTGCAGCTGGTCAGCGATGCGGAACTGCACAGCAATCTGCAGTATCTGGGGCAGGCGCGCGAGCAGAAGATCACTCCGGAACTGGCGCAGCAATTAGGCCAGCGGCTGGGCGTTAAGGCCTATCTTGCGGGAACCATCGCCACGATGGGATCGTCGTACGTGATTTCGATCAATGCGGTGAACTGTGCTACCGGGGAAGTATTCGGGCGGGAGCAGGAAACCGCACCCGACAAAACGGCGGTGCTGCAGGCGGTGTCGAAAGCGGCGACTGCGATTCGGGCGCGGCTGGGCGAGTCGATGGCGTCGATTCAGAAGCTGACGACTCCGTACACCAACGTGACGACAGCCTCGCTACAGGCCTTCCATGCGTTCTCGCTGGGAGAGGACGAGCATCGGATGGGTCGCGACTTTCCGCAGGCGGCCTCGTTCTACCAGCAGGCCATCCAGCTGGATCCGAACTTCGCCATGGCCTATGCGCGGTTGGGCGTTACCTATTCCACCCAGGGAGCCATTGCGAAGGCTTTGGAGTACATCAAGAAGGCATACGATTTGCGCGAGCGAGTGACGGAGCGCGAGCGCATGTATATCGAGTCGCAGTACGCGAACTTCCAGTTTGATCTGCCCAAGGCGCTGGAGTCTTACAAGCTGTTCGCGGCGACGTATCCGCGGGATGCGGCGGCTTGGAACAATCTGGCCATCGTGTATGCCGAGATGGGAGATTTCGAGCAGTCAGCGGCGGATTTCAAAAAGACCTGGGAGATTGCCAAGTGGGATAACGTAGCTGCGGAAAACGCCGCCGGAACCTTGCTTCAACTCGATCATATCCCGGAGGGCGAGCGCTATCTGAAGGAGGCGCTTGATCAGGGTGGCGGAGACGATGAGAACTACCACGGGAACGCCATGATGGACGACTTTCTCACGGGGCGGCCGGATTGGGAGAAGCATATCCAGTGGGCAGCCGGTCGGCCGGATGGTTTTACCCTGGAAGCGAACGCAGCCACGATCTATCTGTATCTGGGCAGGATGCATGAGGCGGATCAGCACTGGGAACAGGCCGCCAAGAGAGCGGAGCAACAGCACTTCCCCGACTCGGCCGGCGGATTGTATGCGGTCAAGGCCTTGCACGATGCGCTGGTTTCCAATTGCAGCGCAGCCCGCGATGCGGCGCACAAAGGTCTTGCACTGGACCATTCATTGGCGACCGTTCCCGACGCCACCCTGGCGCTTGCGCTTTGCGGGGACACGGGCGCCGCGCTGAAACAGGCCGAACGGACGGCTGCAGAAGCGCCGACGAACACCCTGATGAACGAGATCTATCTTCCCGAACTGAAAGCGGCGAACGCCTTGGTGCAACGCCATCCGGAACAAGTCGCGGGATTGCTGGCGTCGGTTGCTCCCTATCTGCTGGTGTCGAAGGCTCCCCATCTTCTGGGCCGCGCGTCGTTGGAGACGAAGAAACCGCAACAGGCCGTGACCGACTTCGAGCCGGGAGTGCGTTACCGCCCTCTGGCCTTGGGAGAAGGATCCGGCGGTTCATCACAAGCGCCGGATTATGCTCTCTGCCTGCTGGGCACGGCGCGGGCGCAGGCGCTGTTCGATAAGCCAGCGGCGACGAAGGGCTATACGCAATTGCTCGACATCTGGAAGAATGCCGACGCGGATTTCGTCCCCGCGCAAGAAGCCCGGCGCGAGTTGGCCGCGCTGACGGCACCACCGAAGAACTGAAGCACAAAAAAGACGAAGTTAAACGAAGAAAAACCTCGTGGAGTTCCTTCGTGTAACTTCGTGTCCTTCGTGGTGATTGCTTTTTGGCCCAGGCTTTTGATCTCTTCGGCGCGCCAGACACCGAGGGTGCCCCATCCTTCGCGTACTTTGCGAAGGGTGGGAGTCGGGAATGTTGTCGCGACCGGGGTCGGCAAGGTGATCGAATATGTTCAAAAGTGTACGTACAAAAGCCGCTGGCGGCCTGTCAAGTCCACCTTAGTGGGTATTTTCCGTCCTCGAAAGTGGACATTTTCTTCCACAGCCTAACTCCCTGAAAACAAATACCGGTTGCAAAAGCCGCAAGGAATCAATGATTTGTGAGCCCTGTTTTTTCCCTTTTTCCACAGTGTTCCTGCAGGAACGTTGTACATACAAAGCCATCGGCCCGGTTTGCCCATCTCTCCCGCGCAATGGGACAATACATACATATGCAAAAATCGTACGCGATTGTGTTCCAACTTTTGGCGGCCGGGATGATGCTTCTGGGCCACGCCCCGGCGCAGACTCCGGCAGCCACCACCGCTCAACCCACTCAACCGTCCACCACGCAGGCGACCGTGGCGACACAGGCGACCAGTCCAGCCCAGACGCCGAAAGCTCCCGCGGCTAAGAAGGCTTCCGCGACCACGAAGAAACCCGCGACCGCGACCGCGCTCACCCTCAAGACGCAAAAGGACAAGGCCAGCTACGCTGTCGGGATGAGCATCGGCTCAGGCCTGAAGCGCCAGGGAGTGCCGGTAGATGCGGCGCTTGTGGCACGGGGATTGAAGGACGCCATGACCGGCACCAAGGCCCTGCTGACCGACGACGAGATGAAAGCAGTGCTCACGCAGTTGCAGAACGATGTTCGCGCGCAGCAGCAGGCCAAGGCGCAGGAGATGCAGGCCAAGGCGCACGAGGCGGGCGCAGGAAACAGAAAAGAAGGGGAGGAGTTTCTCGCGACCAACAAGACGAAGGAAGGCATTGTGACCCTGCCGAGTGGCCTGCAGTACAAGATTCTGAAGGAGGGCACGGGTCCGAAGCCCACCGCGAGCGACACCGTGTCGTGTAACTACCGCGGTACGCTGATCAACGGGAAGGAATTCGACAGCTCTTACAAGCGGGGCGAGGCGACGTCGTTTCCTGTGGGCGGAGTCATCAAGGGCTGGACCGAGGCGCTGCAGCTCATGCCTGTTGGATCGAAGTGGCAGCTGTTCATTCCAGCGGATCTGGCCTATGGCGATCGCGGCGCGGGCGCTGACATTGGACCGGGCGAGACCCTCATCTTTGAGGTGGAGCTGGTTTCGATCGCAGAGCAGAAGAAGTAAGAGCAGCTGTCAGCTATCAGCTGTCAGGAAAATCCTGTCGTTACTGCTTTGAACGGGCCGTCTGCTCGCGCAGACGGCTTTTCTCTTATTCCGCCTGGTGGGTCATGACGACCAGGGTGAAGTCGTTTTCGCCAGTCACATACAGTTCGTGGCAGATAACGTTGCCGTGCTTCGCGCTGGCTGTCGCGATCTTTTCTTCCAGCGGACTGAAATTGCCGCTCTTCACGTCGACTTTTCCCAATCGAACGCAGTGGAGCTTCACGGGGTAGGGAGCCTCGTCGTCGCGGTAACCCAAGGTAATCACCAGCCTTTTACCTGGCTCCAGATAGGCGACGCCGATGCTTTTCGGCGCAATTTTGGACTTCTTGGCGAAGGCGGAGACTTCGTCGGCAAGCTTGCCGATGGTTCCATCGGAAGCCAATGCTCCGCTGAATATCTTGAACTTATCGTGAACCTGCTTGCTGATGTCATGGCTCATGGAGCGAATGTTACGACGAAGAGGATGTGGAAGCAAGTTATCCCTAAACCGTTGAGCCTGTTCCGCCGATAGGGATGGCAGTGGGGAGGCGAAATTGTGAAGATTCTCTTAGTGGAGGACAGCAAGCCCATCCGGCGAGAAAACGAGAAAGCTCTTCTCCAAGCCGGGTATGACGTGGTTTGCGCTGTGGATGGTGAATCCGCCCTGCGCTTTGCGCGGGACGTGAAGCCTGACCTCATCCTTCTGGACATGATTCTGCCCAAGATCAGCGGGCCGGAAGTATTGCAGCACCTGAAGAGTGAACCCGAAACGGCCGCCATTCCAGTAATAGTTGTGAGCAGCCTATCCGAAAAGAACCGTCAGAAACTGATCGAAGCGGGTGCCGAGGAGTATCTGGAGAAAAGCGAAGTGATGCCACAGCAGGGAGTCAACCTGCTACCAACCATGCTGGAGAATGTCATTTGCCGAATTAAGCGCAAGCGCGGGATCGCCTTCTCGAACACTCCGGTGCGCTAATTCCACACGGAGAGGCGGTAAGCCCTTACGCGCAACGATCAATCAAGGTTGATCGAAGATTGCAAGACGGGGAGGCGATTCCAGCCTCCTCACAGCGAATGCTGCAGGTGTTCTTCCGCCGAGAGATTGGCGCCAGCCAGAAGCAACAAGCCCGAGAGAAAGGCCCAGAACATCATGCTCACCGAGAGCGCGAAGGGGCCGTAGACTTCCTGAAAATTCAACCAGGGCAGCGCCATGATATAGGCTTGCTTGAGAGCCTCGGAGAGCAATCCCATGATGATGGCCGCGGGCAGCACGGCGCGCGCTGGAACCTTGCCGTTGGGCAGCAACCAGTAGATCAGAAAGAAAATCGCGATGCTGGCTATGATGGCGAAAACCTTCATCATCACGAATCCAACGAAGTGCACGAATCCAGCGCCGTAGCCGCGCAGCACGAACTGCAGGAACGCGACCGGCGCTGCGGTCGCTGCAATCGAGAGCAGCGCCAGCACGCCGCAAGCGAACGCCAGGCTAAAAGAGATCAGCTGATTGCCAAGATACGAACGGTTGTTCTCGAAGCGCCAGACGCGGTTCAGGGCAACTTCCAGAGGCAGGAACACTCCGGAGGAAGTGACCAGCAGAATAACCAGAGAGGCCACCTGCACGCGCTGCCGCGAGTTCACCATGGCGTTCAGGTTGCGAATCACGAAGTCCTTACCCGCAGGCAAGTAGTCGCCCAGGAGCTGGACCACAACGTTGTACATGACAGCCGAATGAAAAACGCGGCGGATCACGGTCATGAGCAGGACGACGAAGGGGAAGAAGGACAGAATCGCGTTGGCAGCGACGGAGAAAGCGAAGGTGTGCACGTCGGTCCGCATCAGGTACTTGACGGTGGAAAGTACCAGGCCGGCGGACCCGGTAGAAGACCTGGGCGAGGACCGGCGAGGCGCCGGGTGTACGGGCCGCGGGGGCGCGGTTTCGGCCTTGGGAACAGCCGGAATAGGAGGATTGGACACGGTGATCACTTCATCGTACCAGAGGGCCCGCGGTCGGGTCGTAGTACGTCTTGAGCCTCACATTTTCAGGCAAAAGCCCCGAACCGGGCGTCCATGGCCGCCGAACGGAACCTTGCTGGCAAACCCTAGTTTCCGAGGTGGTTACCGAGCTATTTCTTAATCTTTGTTAAAGTTATGCAAAATGACCACGGGTCATTTTGCGATTTCCTTCTAATTCTCCTTGCGAATCGTTTCAATAGTGCTTATGATCTTCTGCTCAATACCGGGAAATGGTCCGGTGGTGAGACCAGTAAGGGTTGACGTTTGTTGTGTGTGGTTGAAACGCGCCAAATTGTCGGGCTCCGGAAGTTCACGCTGCGGATGTACACCGTGGCGGAGGACTGAGGAGTCTTTTCCTTTTTGGGAGTACTTCTGCCGCACGTTGTAAACGCAACCGGAAGTTCTACCGGCTTCTCTGAGGGGGGCTTCGGTCAGACCGGGGCGCGATCCGAGATGCCGGAGAACAATTCTTTAGCAAAGGAGTTTTTTCCGTGAGAGAGAAAGGCACAGTCAAGTGGTTCAACGGGGCGAAGGGCTATGGATTCATCCAGCGCTCCACGGGAGAAGATGTGTTCGTGCACTTCTCTGCGATTCAGGAGAACGGCTACCTCACTCTGAATGAGGGTGAGACCGTGGAGTTTGATCTGCTGAAGGGCCCCAAGGGCTTTCAAGCGGCAAACGTCGTCCGCGCATAACTGCGAACCATTCCAGAACCCTCCCGTTCCCAGCGGGAGGGTTTTTTATTGGCGCATTGCCGGCAACTCGTCCAGAACGGGCAGAGATGTTTTCCGCAAAGCTATTACAAGATCAGCTTGATTACTGGTAGGCTCATGCGAAACTTGCCTAGGGCCAGGAGAGCGTCTTCTTGCCCCGCAAAAGCGCTACCGTTTCGCTGTGGTCACACTTGGCGAGCAAAGCGGCTAGCGCCACCCGCCAAGTCCTCGTGGTCTGCGCGCAATGCTAGAATCTCAGCTTTGGAGGATCCCCTCCACAACGGCACTTGCCGAAACATGCCTTGAGACAAGGTCGCGTGACCGGCCCAAACGGTGCGTTGCCCGGAGGTTCGATGCCATGGAGGGCACTCTATAGCCAATGAAGGCGTTCGTCTCATATTCATGGGATAGCGAAGACCACAAGCACTGGGTACGGAACTTTGCTGACACGCTGATTCGTGGCGGTGTCGACGCAGTTTTGGATCAATATGATCTCCCCATCGGCGGCGATCGATTCAAGTTCATGGAGACCGGCATCCGGAGCGCTCAGTGCGTTCTCTGTATTTGCACGCCTGAGTATGTCCGACGGGCGAACGCCAGAACGAAGGGTGTCGGCGAGGAGACGATGATAATAACGCCACACTTTTACGAAGACCAGTCAATGAAGGAGTTCATCCCTATCATTCGGAAGACATCTAGTGGCGTCCCACCGACCCCTGATTACATGGCCAGCAGGATCTTCGTGGATTTCACGGTCGACCGTCAGTTCTCGGAGCAGATGGAGGAGCTACTACGGCATCTGCACCAGAGGCCGCGGCACGATAGGCCCAGGCTCGGCTCAATCCCCGACTTCGAGAAGTCGGTGACTCCGGCTGCAAACGAGACGGGTCTGACACCCAGTCAGTTGTACGACCAGTTCAAGGGCATCCTTCGTGTTGGTTGGGGTGACCCGGAATTCCTACTGAACTACGGCAGACTGTGTTTTTATCTTCAGAAGGACGATGACGCCAGGGCCGCATTCAATCGTGTCCTTGACCTGGACCCCCACTACACTTCTTTCGCAGAACTCAACGAAAGCGTGAATCGGCTCGCCAAAGCGAAAGAACCTTTTGAGATGAATCCCATTTCACGCAAGGCATTGATGTATCTGGGAGTGATCGATCAAGACGATGACTATGTGCTCGACAGCGCGTACTCTACCAAGGACCCTGAAGTACTAGTGATGGCCGGCAAACACTACTTAAGCATCATCGACGCGGACATACCTAGTGCGATAGGGTATTTCATCACTGCGACCGAGGGAATGTCCGTTAACTCTCCCTGGGTGAAGGAGTGCGACGACTCACTGTACTCTATCCTCATGGAGAAAAGGGCATGGTACCCGGAGATTTCATGGGATTACATAAAGAAACACATCGCGGAATGGAACGAGCACAAACTTTCGCTAATGTGATCACCTGCTCGTCGCGGCGTGGGTTCATCGAGGTGATTCCTGTGTGACTGCCATTCTCCTAATGCTGTCAATGTTGGCCGAAGCTTTGGGAGGCAACTCGAACGGCACCCTCGCCCTTTCTGTGGTTGTATCGAAATCCCCTTCCGAATAAACGAAAATCCGAAGAATTGGGTCCCGGGAAGCGGCCGATGCCGGCTCCGGTCGGATCACGCGCAACCCGGAAATTGTTCCGGCCAAGGAGTCCGAAGATATATTTCACTGGGGTGTTGCGCGTGGGAGAAGAAGCGGAAGGCGCACGACCCGGAGGGGCACTCCGTTCCAGCTGCGGGGCAATCGCCGTCAGCGCACTTCCAGCGACACCAAATCTCCGTCCGTCAATCCTCCGGGCTTGTAGTTCACGGTGACCTGGCGGTCGCGCCATTCGCAGGAGAAGTCGTCGGCGCCGATCAGGAGCAGGGATTTGTAGTCGGCGGCGCGCAATTTCAATTCAGCGCCTCCGGCCGCGACCGTGAGGATTGCGGCCGGAGCCTTGGAGCAGTCCACGTCGACGAGGCGGCCCTTCAAGAATTTGGGGCGACGCTTGTCTCCGGGACCGCCGGTTTGTGCAGTCTGCTCGGCTGTGGCGCGTTTAGCCGCGTCTTCCTCCAGCACATCGAATGGTGATTTCTGCGGCGCGAGCTTGGACTGCGCGGGAGCGCCCGCGATGCCGTACTTGCGCTCGGTTCCCACCTGCTCCTGCCGCTCGCGGGCGAGCGTGGCGATTTCCGGGTTCGTGCTGGCTTTCAGGCGATCGAGCAGCGCTTCGGCGGCTTCCCATTTCTTGCTCGCGATATAGATTTGCGCCAGGTGATACACATAGCGCTCGTCGCGCGGACTGAGAGTCATGGCGGCGCGCTCGGCCTGCATGGAGGCGGGCGTGCTTCCGCCTTCATTGCGAGCGAGGGCAAGCAGGTCGTAGGCATCGGCGAGCTCGGGATACCACTCGAGCACAGTCTTGAGGTCGAGCATCATGTTGGGCAGGCCCTGAATGTCGGCGTGCTGAGCCTGCGCCATGCGGTATTTCAGCACTGACACGTAGTAGCGCAGCCACATGTCGTGCTGATTGAGCGCGGCTGCATCGCCGAGTTCGATGGTCGCCTGGTCAAATTCGCCGTGCTGGATGTGGTCCCATGCGAGAACGCGGTGGGCGAGGGCGTTGCCGATCGCGTTGCTGGGGAGTTGGGCGTTGTCGTCGTCGGACTTCTTTTCCGCGCGCGTTGCTTTGGCTTCGGACTTTTTGTCGACTGCCGTGGGCGCCGTGGCGAGGTCTTGCAACTCTCTCAGGCCAGTGTCGCGTCGTTCGGGGATGCGGATTTGGACTTCGGCGTAGAGCGCGCGCGCATCGGCCTCGGGCAGGGGCTTGGAGGTCATCGCGGAATCGTCAGGGCCGACGGGAGTTGGAAAGCGGTAGGCCTGCTCGGGGTTGGCGGCGTTCGCGGCTTGGGTCGGATCCGGGTTCTTCTGCCTGGCTGTATCGAGCGCGGTGAGCAGCGCATTCTGGGAGTGGAGATAATCCTTTACAGCTTGCTCAAACTTCGCGGAACTCATGCCGAAAGCCTGCTGAATGGCGTCTTCGACCGGGAGGTGCTGGTTCAGCACTAGACCGAAGTAGGTCCCGGTTTCCGGCAGCTTCTTTTCGTGGAGCAGGTAGTGCATTACGATCCATGACTCGGCGTAGTACAGCGTGTGGTGCGTTCCTTCATTGCTGGTCGACGTATCGTGCTTCATCGTGAACAGGTCGGGGATGGAGATCCACACCTGGGCGCCCAGCAGTTCGGTGAGCGACTTGGCAGGGTGCGCGTCGTGCTGGTTGCCGAGGAGATCCTCGGTGACGGCGGGGCGAAGTTCAGGATCGCCGCCGATCTCGACCTGTTTATTGTCGACGCGAATGGAGCTGAAATACTCGGCGAGACCTTCGTCGAACCATCCCTGGGCCGGGGGATAGTTGTAGCTCAGCAGCATTTGGGCGAAGTCGTGCGCGACGGCGCGCCAGGATTCGTCTTCGAACAGGTTCAGCACGATGAAGTCCTGATCTTCACCGGGGAGGAAGAATCCGGGGACGTCGATGGGCTGGCCATGACGCAGGGGCGCGGCCTGGTAGTAGGTCTTGTCGTTCTTAAAGGCGAGGATGGTCAGTGGTACGGACTGATTAAGGCGATCTTTCGTGAGCAGGGTGGCGAAGACGGCGCGCATCTGCTCGCAGCGCAGGGCGACTTCGCGTCCCTTCTTGTCACCGGCATCGGTGATTACGGTGAAATGGGCGGAGTGGATTTCGAGCCAGGGGGGCTCGGAGGCGGCGGGGGCGAGCGTGGAGAACGTCAACGCAAAGAACGCTAGGCCAAGCGGGATGGAGCGGATGCGAGGCATGTGAGCGCCGAGACAGGAAGCTTCAAGGAAATGCTACCACGATGGGTTGGGGAGGATGCCGGCGCTACCCCGGGCTGGCCGTATAATTTCCGTTCATGTTTATGCGCCCGGGAAATCGCATTCATTCTCTTCGCCTGATCGCGGTTCTGCTCGCGGCCCCGGCAGTGGCTGCCGCTGCTGGCGCGACGTGGAACGGCGTGCTCACTGATGGTGCGGGGAAGCCTGTGGCTGGGGCTTTCGTTGCCATGCACTCGCTTGTGGGCGGACAAGATCACGACGTAACCACCATCCCCGACGGCGAGTTCGCTATAACGGAGCTGGCGCCAGGCAGTTACTCACTTGCGGTGATGATCGCGGACAAGGCGTGGAAGGCCGCCGCTCCTATCACGGTCAACGACAGTTCGGTGATGACCATGAATCTGCGGCTCGCTTCCTCTGGGAACGAGCTCCTCGTCTCGGTCTCCCCTGCCAGGCCTTCCAAAGAAGCCAGCGGCGGCGAGCATCTTTCCAGCAGCGAAGTTTCGAGCCTTCCATTGAACGCGCGCGACTTCAGCAAACTGCTGTTGCTTGCCGCCGGCACCATGACCGATGCCAATGGCGCCGCCAATTTTACGCAGCAGTTTGCGGTGAATGGCCAGCGCGGCACGGCGACCGTTTTTGCCGTCGACGGATTCGACACCACGGATCCGGAGATGGGCGGGGCGACGTTTTCCAATTTCAATGTGGATGCGATTCAGGAGGTGCAGTCGAGTTCGGGAGTGATGCCGGCCGAAATCGGACATGGGGCTGCGGGCTACACGAATGTGGTGACTAAGTCGGGCGTGAACCAGATCCACGGCAGCATGTTCGAATTCCTGCGCAACGCATCCTTGGATGCGCGCAACTACTTCGATTACAAGGACCCGACCGGGCGGCGGCGCATCCCTCCGTTTGTACGCAATGAATTTGGATTCACCAACGGCGGGCCGGTCGTGCTGCCGGGAATCTACGACGGGCGCAACCGAACCTTTTATTTTGGCGAGTACCAGGGCTTCCGGCAGGTGCTGGGCACGACGCAGGTTATTCCGGTACCGACGGCGGCGGAGCGGCAGGGAATCGACACGACCACGTATCCTGGCGACACATTGACGATCCCGCTTCCGCTGAACCCCAACGTGGTGCAGGTGTTCAACGGCTATCCGCTGCCCAACGAGCCCGACGGGCCGTTTGCAGATAGAACGTATGCCGCGTCGTCGAAGGTGGTCACGAGGACGGATCAGTTTTCGGTGCGGATCGATCACCAGATTTCAAATAAGGCGTCGCTGATCACGCGCTTCAGCTTGAATCAGGTGACAGGGCCGCTGACCAACCCCGACCAGACGGCAATTAATCCCAGTTTCGGCGTGCTGTTTTTCGATCACCAGCGCAACGCTGGGGTGAAATATACGCGGACGATTTCTCCCCACCTGATTTCGGAAACCTCGCTGAGCTACATTCGGAGCACACCGTTTTTTCCGACGACGAATCACACCCAACCGGGGATCGGTTTCGCCGACGGACTGTATCAGGCCTACAACCAGCCCGCCGGATCGATCTTCGGTTCTTACTCAAACCTCTATCAACTGAAGGAGGACATGTCACTCACGCGCGGCTCGCATGCGTTCAAGTGGGGGCTGGAGTTTCGAGCGAACCGCGACTCGACGATCTTCGGGACGAATCCGAATGGGGCCTACGATTTCGGCGGAGGCCCGGCGTATTCGCCGGAGTACATTCCGTCGGCTAGTGGCAATCACAACATTCATCCGGGCGATCTGCTGCCGGATTCGCTGACGCAACTGCTCACCGCTGCGCCGTATTCCTACGGCATTACTGCGGCCGCCAGCGTTACGCCCGTGGGCGGCAAGTTCGACGAAGCGGGAGTGCGGCGCGAGGCCTACAACTTCTATTTTCAGGACGCGTGGAAGGCCACTCCGCGACTTACCGTTAACTATGGACTGCGCTACGAAGTGAACAGCCGCATTCATGAGGCGACCAAGCGTACATCCCTGCCGATCTTCAAGGGGGCAGATGGCAAGTCTGCGCCCTACTGGGATCGGACCGCAACGCAAGAGGTACTGATCAATCCGCAGCCGCCATACGATCAGCACTGGAACGGATGGGGACCGCGATTAGGTCTGGATTACGCGGTGGGCCGGCACACGGTGCTGCACGCGGGAGGGTCCGTCAATACACTGCTTCCGAATTTGTGGCAGGACAATTTTCTGACGGCCGCGATTCCCTACGTTTTCTCTCTGTCTATTTATGCGCAGCCGACCAATCCCGTTTCTTTTCAGAATACGTTTGTTCCGGTGAGTCTACCGACGGCTTACAACGTACAGGGGCAGCCGATTTTTGCGACGGGCCGGACGCAGGACGTTCCCGCGAACACCGTGATTGACCTGCAGAGATTCCAGAGCGATCTGGATGCTCTGACTCCGGGGAATGTGCAGTTGCTGACGATCGTGGGTATCGCGAAGAATTTCGGCAACGGCTACATCGGGAGTTGGACAACCGGAATCGATCATGATTTTGGCGATTTCAAGTTCAACGCCTCTTATGTGGCGACGGCCGGGATTCACTTGCCGCGTGTGTACTGGCCGAACAGTTATGGCAACGCTTCGGCTGCGTTCGCGCCGTTCACGCAATTTAATTCGTCTGGGGTGACGGGAGGCTTTGGGGCGGAGTCGCTGATCACCAGTGCCTCGCACTCGACCTATCACGCGCTGCAAACGAGCCTGACGAAAAATTCCGCCCGGGCGGGCCTGGGACTGCAGGCGAGCTACACGTACTCGAAGTCGATTGACGACACGAGCGCGGTTCTGGGAGGGCTGTTCGGGTCGGCGGGAACGATCCTGCAGACGGTGCCGCAGAACCCATGGAACCCGTCGGCGGAGAAGGGGCCATCGACATTTGATGTGACGCACGTTTTCGCCGTGAGCGTGATTCAGTTGTTGCCGCTTGATCGCGTGGCATGGCTGCGTCCACTGGGAAAGCCGCTGATCAAGGGCTGGCAGTTTCTCAACATTACGACGCTAACGACAGGATCTCCGTTTACCGTCTTCTCTGGAGAACAACAGACTGGGGCGGGGCTCGGCGGAGGGGATAGGCCTGATTTGGTTTCGATGCCGCATTTCTCGACAAGCCGTGCGGTGCGCGACGACTACTTCGGACTGGGGAAAAGTAACTCTACGTTCTTTAATATTCCGGTCAACATTCCGGGGGGCACTGGGCCGAATCAGGGACGCTTCGGCACGCTGGGCCGCGACACGTTCCGCGGACCGGGATACCGCGATTTTGATGTTGCGCTGATCAAAGACACCCCGTTTGGACGCCGGGGAAACGCGGAGTTCGGGACGCTGGAGTTCCGGGCGGAATTTTTCAACGTGTTCAATATTGTGAATTTCGGGCTGCCATCGAACATTGTGCGGGGGAGCGGATTCGGCGTCATCAGCAAGACCGCTGGGACGTCGCGGCAGATCCAGTTCTCGCTGAAAGTGATTTACTGAGGATGATCTCGCGCGTCTACGGCCGTTGAGTGCGGCGTGCGGTTTGCATCATAATTAGCTGATGGCATTCCCTATCAAAATCTGCGCCTTCTGCTCCGAGGAGTTCGAGTTGAAGCCGGGTAAACCCGGCTTTGCCAACCGCTGTCCGGCGTGCAGTGAACCTGAATCCGCCGACACCGCGACGAAGAAACGCAGCATGGACGCCGACGAACGTAAGACTCAGAAGGAAGCGAATGAAGCTCGGCGGCAGGCAATGCGAAATCTGCTCTACCGCAAGGACAGCTAGTCTCTTCCCGTTGCCTCGCGTTTCAGCGGCCGCGCCGTTATTGGTCGCCTGCGCGGCGGAGGATCTGAACCTCCATCGGACGCAGGTTCACACGAACCACGTGCAGCGGGCCTTGTCCGGTTGAGCCGTCGACCTCCTGCACCGTCGCAGCGCCTTGAGGAATGTTGCGCACGGGCTGCGGGGCAAGCGGTCCCGCTTGATTGCTGTATAGAACGGTGAAGACGTCGCCTACCGTACTGAGCAGGATCTCCACGATCACGTCGAGTTGCTGCGCTTGCGTGGGGTGCGTATTTGCGGCGACGACGACTTCCTGATCGTTCAGAATGCGCGAGAAGGCGACGACTCCCTGCGGGAATCCGGAGACTCCGAAGGTAGTGCCATCGCCCGAGAGCGGACGAAAGTAGAAGCGTCCATAGCGCAGCGCAGACTGCTGCGCCCGCACGGCGGCGACCTGCTGAATGTGCCGGTAGAAGTCGCTCTGCTGGTCAAAGCCGGGGCCTCCCCAAAGCGCCTCGCGTACCGCGGCATCGCTGCCGGAGCCGTGCAGTCCCTGCTCGGTGCCGTAATAAAGACACGGGATTCCCGGCAGGGAATACAGGCAGGCCAGTCCCAGCGTGACTTGATCATCGAACTGCGTGGGGTTCGCGGGATCGACGTAGCGGATGCGTTCCTTCACGTCGTGATTGTCGAGGAACGTGACGAAATAGCGGGTCGCGTCGCCGTGGGAACTGAGCACATCGGCTTCGACATTCTTGCGGTTCTGATACATGCCGACGACGGCGTTGGGCGCGGCAAAGCCTTTTACGACGGGCTTGAGAGTGTTGAACAACGGATAGTCGAGCGCGGCGTCGACGCCGACCAGATCGCTCTGGTCGCTGGTGTTTCGCCCGATGAATGTCGCGATATCGTGCTCGGCATTGGAATCGAAAACTTCTCCGAAGGTGAAAAAGTTTTTCTTGCCGATGCTCAAGGCAAACTCGCGCATGGAGTTTCCGAACAGACGGGGAAGATCTCCCTTCAGGTAGCGCAAGGTATCGATGCGGAAGCCGTCGATGTCGAAACGGGCGATCACGTACTGGAAGGCGCGAATCAGAAAGCGCTGCAAATCTGGGTCGGCCGTCATCATTTGTTTCAGGACGCTGAAATCGCCGACCGTGTCGTCGCCGTTGCCATCCGGAGTGCCCTGGCGGCGGAAGAACTGGTTCTGTTGCAGTTCCGACGGCCAGACCACTGCATCAGGGGATGGATTGGGAATGGTCGCGACATCGGGGAACTCCGGGCGCGCGGCGCCGGTTTGATCGCGCCACTGAACCGGCTGCGGCGAAGCATGAAAGCTGGCCTGCGCTCCTTGGTTTGCGATGCAGAACTGGTCTGCCGGATCGCATTGATAGGCAAACGCGTTGCCAGTGTGGTTCAGCACGATGTCGAGGATGACGAGCAGGTCTTGCTGGTGCGCGGCATCCACCAGCGCGCGGAGCTCGTTGTCCGCCTTGGCGGGGTTGTCGGCAAAGCGTGGTTCTGCACTGATGAAGTTGTGGATGCCGTACCCATGATAAGTATTGGGATCGAAGATGAAATTCTTGAGTACTGGACTGATCCAGATCGCCCCCGCCCCGAGTTGCTTGATGTAGGGAAGTTGTTGCTGCACGCCCGAGAACTTTCCGCCCTGAAAACCAAAGAAGTTCGGGTCGTCGAATGGTTGATGCGCGGGAGGCGCAGAGCGGTTATTGAAGCGATCGAGCATCAAGAAATAGATCCAGCGGTCGCGCCAGTCCTCCGGCGACGGAAACGGAGCAGCGGCGGGATTGGGCGCATTGACGGCTCGGTCGAGGACAGCCTGAAAATCTGCAGCGAACAGCGAGGTTGGCACAACGCACCTCCAGGAAGGGTTACCACTGAGGAGAGTTTCGGAAGGGGCCCAATGCATAGTAACTCAGCCTAGCCTGGTTGCACAGAGCAAAGGCATGACGTTCGGAAATTGGAACATTTGCTACTTGGTGTTGACGCGGGTACCGGCGAAACGCGGGCGAAAAAGGGGAACCACGGAGGGCCAAGTCTGGCATTCGGTCACGCGCGGATCTCCTCCCGTCCGCAATCCGATTTGGAGAATGTTCTGAGATGGCCTACCCTATGGCGTTGTCCTTATAGAACGTGCGCCAGGAAGGTCATCATGAAGCGGCATCTTTCCCTGATTCTACTTTGCAGTTTTCTGGTAGGTTTCTCAGCGACATCTCTTGCCGGCGAACTGAAGATTCTAACCAATCACCTCGGGTACGAAGTCGCAGGGCCTAAGCATGCCGTCGTCCTCGGAAAAGCCGGGGATAGTGTCTCTGCCTGTGCTCTCAAAGACGACGCCACCGATCAGCAAATTATCAGCGTCCCGGTAAAAGCGGCTGGTCCCGTGCAGAAGTGGAGAGACTGGTATTTCTGGACTCTCGATTTCGACTCTTTTGCCAGCGAGGGCAAGTACTACCTGGAGTGCAGTTCGCAGGCAGGGAAGGTTCGTTCGTTCCCGTTTCTGGTGCAACGCGATCTGCTGGAGCGAAACACGTTCTCCGATGTCATCTACTACTTCAAGGATGAGCGCAGCTCTGGCGAAATGGACAAAGCGGACAGCCACCTGAAGTTTGAGGGCGCGAAAACGGGCACGGTCGACGCTCACGGTGGATGGTGGGATGCTACGGGCGACTACGGGAAGCACTTGTCGCATCTCTCGTTCTCGACCTACTTTAATCCGCAGCAGATCCCGCTCGTGGTCTACAGCCTGCTCAAGAGCTACGAGCAGACGAAACTCCGAGGGCTGCAAGGCTTCGCGCGATACCAGCCGCATTTGCTGGATGAAGCCATGTTCGGGGTCGACTATCTGGTTCGGCTCAAAGTGCCGGGCGGATCGTTTTATCGCTCCGTCTCGAACGGCGGCGTCGACCAGGTTCCGGACAAGCGCAACATTGCCGGGGAGATGAAGCGATTTGGCATCGAGGGCGCGCCCGGGCAAGGGGCCAAGGATATGGTGGAAGAGGCGAACAACGATCGCGAATACGAAGTCAGCTACCGCTCCGGAGGCGGAATCGCTATCGCGGCTCTGGCTATGGCGAGCACGTATCCGATCTCGGGCCAATTCTCCAGCGCGGACTATTTGAAAGCGGCAGAGGACGCCTTCGACTATCTGGAAAAAGATAATCTCAAGCTCACGAACGATGGCAAGGAAAACATCGTCGACGATTATTGTGCGCTGGCTGCGGCCACGGAACTCTATCGCGCGACTCACAAAGAAAGGTACAAACTGGCTGCTGACCGCCGGGCGAAGAGTCTGATGAGCCGGCAGATCAGCGCCGGCGGCTACCAAAACTACTGGCGTGCCGATGACGGGCAGCGTCCGTTCTTTCACGCCTCCGACGGCGGGTTTCCGGCCGTGAGCCTGCTTTACTACGTTGAGGTCGCCGATCCGGCGGTAAAACAGCAGGTGCTGGACACGGTGAAGAGGTCGCTGGAGTTCGAGCTTGCGATTACGTCAGAAGTGAACAATCCATTCGGGTACAGCCGGGAATACGTGCAGGACAAGACCGGCGCGCGGCGCAGCACATTCTTCTTCCCGCACAACAGCGATGCGGCGCCGTGGTGGCAGGGAGAAAATGCGCGGCTGGCGTCGGTGGCGACTGCGGCGCGGCTGGCGGTGAAATTCCTCGCCAAGGACGCGGCTTTTCGCGGGAAGCTCGAAGCCTTCTCCACCAACCAGTTGAACTGGATCCTTGGGCTGAATCCGTTCGACTCGTGCATGCTGAATGGTGTGGGGCGCAACAATCCTCCGTATATGTATTTTGACTCCTGGGAGTTCACCAACGCTCCGGGCGGAATCTCAAACGGGATTACCAGCGGATTCCGCGACGAAAATGACATCGATTACATTCTGCCGTATCGGCAAACCGGCGCGGACAATGACTGGCGTTGGGAAGAACAGTGGTTGCCGCATGCGGCGTGGTACTTGCTGGCGGTCGCGAGCGGAGGAGATTAAGCGGTGTAATACACTAGTCGCCGCTGGCGTGGTTTTGCGTAGGTACTAAGACCAGGCGCGGCCTAGCAGATTCGGGCTGCGCGGGACGGCCGAACGTGTGCAGGATGGCGATGACGGCTGCGTAAGCGGCGAGAACTCCCAACCCAACGGACGCGATGACTGTGAAGAAGAGGATAGCGGGCATAAAAAGCGAGATCACAATCGACCAACCTTAAGGAAATCCAGAATCTGCTGCAGCGGCTCTCGCATCTTTAACACTGCCTGAGCGCGACCCTTCAAGCTTTTTCAAATCTAACCGCGTTGACGCTCCGCGCTATTGGCGACTAAGATACGGAGTAGAGCTGTGCATTCCTACTCTGGAACAATTCTGGTGACCTGTCGACATTACGGAAGGGAAATCACCCTGGGCCAATGATGGCGATTACCAAGATTTCCGTCCGGGGCGCCCGGCAGCACAATCTCAAGAACATTGACGTTGAGATTCCGCGTAACACCCTGACGGTGGTTACCGGCCTCAGCGGGTCAGGGAAGTCGTCGCTCGCCTTCGACACGATTTATGCCGAGGGACAGCGGCGCTACGTGGAGACTCTATCGGCCTACGCGCGGCAGTTTCTGGACCAGATGGAGCGCCCGGATGTGGATGCAATTGATGGACTTAGCCCCTCCATTTCAATTGAGCAGAAGACTACCAGCCGCAGCCCTCGTTCGACCGTCGGGACCATCACTGAGATTTACGATTATCTTCGCCTGCTCTTCGCTTCTATTGGAGTTCCCCACTGCCCCAAGTGCGGGCGGGCGATCAGCCGCCAGTCCGCCGATCAGATTGTCCAGCGGGTGATGGCGCTGAGTCCGGAAGACCGCGTCATGGTGATGGCGCCCATCGTCCGCGGTCGCAAGGGCGAGTTCAAGAAGGAGATGGAGACGCTCGTCAAGCACGGCTACACCCGGGCGCGAATCGACGGAGAACTGGTCAGCCTCGACGACGAAGTCGCCATCAATCTCGACAAGAGGAAGAATCACACCATCGAGGTGGTGATTGATCGGCTGCTGGTGAAGCCCGGGATTGAGCATCGTCTGGAAATGTCGGTGGGGCTGGCGATGAAGCTGGCGGGCGGGTTGGTGCAGGTCGCGGTGGTAGGCGGAGAAGAGCAGCTTTATTCCGAGAAACTGGCGTGTCCAGATTGCGGCATCAACGTGCCGCAACTCGAGCCGCGGTCGTTCTCGTTTAATAGCATGTATGGCGCGTGTCCGGAGTGCCATGGGCTGGGCAGCAAGTACGATTTCGATCCCGCGAAAGTAATTAGTGACTGGTCGAAGCCGCTGCTCGAGGGCGGACTGGGCCCGGGATCGGCGTCACAGAATCTGATTCACATGCTGCAGATTTCGGCGGCGGCCTATGGCATCAATCTGAGCACGCCATTTGAGAAGTTCCCGGAGAAGACGCAGGACTTTCTGCTGAACGGCGAACCGGGCCGCGGCGGGAAGACCGGGTTTCACGGCATCTTCGGATATTTGAAGCAGAATCTGGAGGAGTCGACTTCGGAAGGCTATCGCGATTGGCTGATGGATCACATGTCGGCGACCGAGTGTCCGGCGTGCCACGGGAAGCGGCTGCGGCCGGAGAGTCTGGCGGTCAAGGTAAATGGGATGTCGATCGGCGATTTCACCGCCATGCCGGTCGAGCGGTCGCTGACAGTGGCGCAGGGCATCAAGCTGGCCGGGCGCGACGCGACCATTGCCGGGCGCGTCATGCATGAAGTGGTGGAGCGGCTGCAGTTCTTGAATGCGGTGGGATTGGGATATATCTCGCTCGATCGCTCGGCGGCGACATTGTCGGGCGGTGAGGGACAGCGCATTCGCCTGGCAACGCAGATTGGGTCGAAGCTGCGCGGCGTGTTGTATGTGCTGGACGAGCCGTCTATTGGATTGCATCATCGCGACAACGGCCGACTGCTGACGGCGCTCGAGAACCTGCGCGATCTGGGCAACACCGTGCTCGTGGTTGAACATGATGAAGAGACGATCCGGCGCGCCGACTATGTAGTTGATCTCGGGCCGGGTGCGGGTCGTCACGGCGGTAGCTTGGTGGCGCACGGCACTCCGGAGGAGATCATGCGCGAGCCGAACTCGCTGACCGGGGCGTATATTTCGGGTCGCGTCTCGATTGACATGCGGGCCGAGCGGCGCGATGCGAACGGTGCGGCGCTGACGATTCTGGGAGCGAAAGAAAACAATCTCAAGAATCTGGACGTGACGTTTCCTTTGGGCGTGATGACCGTGGTGACCGGAGTCTCCGGGTCGGGGAAGTCGACGCTGGTGAATGACATTCTGTATCGCGCGTTGGCGCGGCAGCTTTATCGGTCGCGCGAGAAGTCGGGCGATCACAAGGCGATTTCTGGCGCGGAGAATATCGACAAAGTCATCCGCATCGATCAGTCACCGATTGGGCGCACGCCGCGGTCGAATCCGGCGACGTACACCGGTGTGTTCACGCAGATCCGTGATTTTTACGCTATGCTGCCGGATTCGCGCGAGCGCGGCTACAAGGCGGGACGGTTTTCGTTCAACGTTTCCGGCGGCCGTTGCGAGGCGTGCCAGGGCGAGGGGCAACGCCGCATCGAGATGAATTTTCTGCCCGACGTGTACGTGCTGTGCGAAGTCTGCGGCGGGCGGCGGTACAACCATGAGACGTTGGCGGTGAAGTACAACGGGAATTCCATCGCCGACTTGTTGGAAATGCCGGTTTCCGACTCGCTGCCGATTCTGGAGAACATTCCGCAGGTAAGGCAGAAGCTGCAGACTCTAGTCGATGTCGGGCTGGGCTACATTCATCTAGGGCAGTCGGCGGTCACGCTTTCCGGTGGAGAGGCCCAGCGCATCAAGCTGGCACGCGAGTTGAGCAAGCGGCAGACCGGCAAGACGCTTTACCTGCTCGACGAGCCGACGACCGGGCTGCATTTTGATGATGTAAAGAAACTGCTCGACGTGCTGCACCGGTTGACCGACCTGGGAAACTCGATCATCATCATCGAACACAATCTGGACGTAATCCGCAATGCGGACTGGATCATCGATCTGGGCCCTGAGGGCGGCGAAGAAGGCGGACGTCTCGTAGCTCAGGGAACTCCGGAGACTGTGGCGCGGGTGAAGAAGTCGTATACAGGGCAGGCGTTGGCGGGGTACTTCGGGAAAGCAGTTGTCAGTTCCCGGTTGCCGGCTGTCGGTTGAAGATTCTCCGTTGCTAATATGACCCCAGTTGGCTACATGGCAAAGCGCGTGCGCAAGAGATCCGATCGGTTTCAGGCTCCCCATGTTATTGACATCTATTCTGTTAGCAACTGCAATTGCGAGGATTTCGCCGACTATATTAGGTACTGGAAGCACAATGGCTATTGGTTCTTTGACTCGCCAGAAATCATAAGGATGGTCGCCAAAGAAAACTCAATCCAGCTTGAGGGGACGTCATTGTTTTACTACGAAGCCCATGAAATGGAGTTTGACGGTGAACGATGGAGTCCCTGGTCGCCAGAGCTATCATTCCCAACAAATGTAGTCCCGCCATCGAGGAAACAGCTTGAGGGTTTCGACGTGGTCAATTTCACTGCGAGAACTTCGCCCGAATGCTCCGGACTTTCGTGCAGCGGTCTGGCTACTGAACTTCACACGAATGCCCACTGTCTGTTCGACTCCTTCGACGAAGCCGAAGCAAATGTTAGCAACGGAGCATTTAACGAGTCTGAACCCGGTCCGTACCGAATATTCTCGGTGTATTCCGTAGACTGGTCCTAACGACACAAACAGTTGCAGTACGCACTAGAGGAAAGGACATTTTTGTCGTCATCTGACAATCCGCAGTTTGAGCCCCAGCCGGTGGTGAGTGTCGAGCCGCAGTCGCCAGAGCCCGGCGCGCCCGATCCTTTCCTGCTTGCGGCCGTCACTCCTGCGAGCGTCTCTCCCGTTCTGACCACACCACCGCCCGTGGAGAATCCCGTGTGGAGCGGGTGGGACGTGCTGCTGATTGCTCTACTGACGATCCTTACGTTGATCGTAGTCGAACTGTTTACCGTTGTGGGCGCGCGCGCTTTCGTTTACAGACACGCCAGTTTTGCCGACGTGGCACAGAAGCCGGCGCTGGCAATCCTTGGTGAATTTCTGTCCTATATCGCCGTGGCCGCATACATGGTCATGCTGGTGGAGGGGAAGTACCACCAGCCCTTCTGGCGGGCGATCCGGTGGAATTGGCGGGGAAACTCAACTGTGAAGTTGCTGGGGCTGGGAGTGCTCACGGTTTCGCTCGACCTGCTGAGCCGCTTCTTGCCCATGCCGAAGACCACGCCGTTCGATGAATTCTTTGCGCACCCCAGGGACGCTTACCTGATGGCCGCCTTCGCGATCACTTTCGGGCCGCTCATGGAGGAGCTTTTCTTTCGCGGGTTCCTGTATCCTGTGCTGGCCCGGCGAATCCCAGTGCCTTCGGCAGTCCTGCTCACGGCCCTGCCCTTTGGATTGATCCACTATCTGCAATACAAATCGTGGGCGGCTGTGCTGGTGATTACTCTCGTAGGCGTCGTTTTGACGGTAGTAAGGGCGGTCACGAAGTCGGTGGCGGCAAGCTTCCTGGTGCATGTCGGATACAACGCGACCCTGATGACGCTGGCCGCTCTGGCCACGGATGGGTTCCGGCACATGGAGAAGGTCGCGGTCGGTCAGTTCTGCCTCCGGTGAGGTCTTTTCCGATTTGAGAATGCGTCTCTCCACGCGGCGGACATGTACAAAAATTTGACGTATAGTATCCAGGCTGTCCATCCAATGGAATGAAGTATGGACCAACCCGCCGTCCCCAACCAGAACAGAGACACTACGCCACAGAGGAGTGTGGCTGAGACGCTCTTGTCGCCCAGCATCCTCGAGGCGATTCCCGACGCAATTGCCGCCGTGAACCAACTGGGCGTCATTGTTCAGGTCAACTCTCAGACCGAAGCGCTGTTCGCGTACACGCGCGATGAGCTGATCGGTCAGAAGATCGAGATGCTAGTGCCGGAGCGGCAGCGGCCGCAACACCATCTTCACCGCGAGCGATTCCACCAGCAAGCCAAAATCCGCCGCATGGGGTCAGGGCTGGATCTTTATGGAAGGCGCCGCGACGGATCAGAGTTTCCGGTTGAGATCAGCCTCAGCCCGATCGCAACCGCGGACGGGATGATGGTTCTGAGTGTCATCCGGGACATCAGCGATCGTAAGCGCATTGAAGAAGAACTGCGCCGCGCCAACGAAGAACTCGATCGCAGAAAGAGCCGCGAGCTGCGGGACTCTCAGAACCGGCTGGCGCTGATTGTCGATTCCTCGCAGGATGCGATTATCGGCAAGAATCTCGATGGCATTGTCATGCACTGGAACAAGGGCGCGGAACATATCTACGGCTACACGGCACAGGAGATGATCGGAAGACCGATTTCGGTGCTCGCGCCCAAGGACCGGGCGGACGAGATTCCGACGATCCTGCAGAAGATCCGCAACGGGCAGCGTGTCGAATACTTTGAGTCGGTTCGCGTCACGAAAGATAAACGGAATCTGCATGTCTCGATTTCTGTTTCCCCCATCCACGACGCAGAAGGCCGAGTGGTGGGGGCTTCAACCATAGCCCGCAACATCACGGCGCAGAAAAAGATCGAAGACCAGCTGCGGCAGTCTCAAAAAATGGAGGCCGTCGGACGGCTGGCGGGTGGGGTGGCGCACGACTTCAACAACCTGTTAGGAATTGTCACCGCCTGTTCAGAGTTGCTGCGGAGCCGTGTAGACGCTAATAGCGTGGAGTATATCGACAACATTCGCGAGGCGGCGAAGCGCGGCGCATCCTTGACGCGGCAGCTGCTTGCGTTCGGCCGCAGGCAGCCGGTGCAGACCCAATTGCTGGATCTGAACGAGCGGCTCAGGGAAGTGACCAAGCTTCTGCATCCGCTCATGGGAGACGATGTTGAGATTGCACTTCTGCCGCGCTCGGCAACGGCGATTATTGAAGCCGATCCCGGGCAACTGGATCAGATCGTGATGAATCTGGCAGTGAACGCGCGGGACGCCATGCCGCGAGGCGGAAAGCTGATTCTCGAGACCTCCGTGTTCGACTTCGATGAATCCTTTGTCCGTGAGCATCCGGCGATGGTCGCGGGACGCTATGTTATGTTGGCCGTCAGCGACAACGGAACCGGCATGGACGAGGTAACGCGATCCCGCATCTTCGAGCCGTTCTTCACCACGAAAGAAACGGGCAAGGGAAGCGGCCTTGGCCTGGCGACGGTCTACGGCATCGTTAAGCAGGGCGGAGGGCACGTCTGGGTCTACAGCGAGCCAGGACACGGAACGACGTTCAAGATCTACCTGCCCAGCGCAGAACACAAGCTGGGAACGGCGCACGAGGCTCAGGCGGAAGCGCTGCCTCCGAGCCGAGAGGGCGTGACGATCCTCCTGGCGGAAGACGACGTCATGATGCGCAGGCTGACGCGAAAAATGCTGGAAGAGCACGGTTATCAAGTCCTTGAGGCCGAAGACGGGAAGTCCGCCCTGGATGTGATTGGCTCGGACCACACGTCCGTTGATTTGATCCTCACGGATGTTGTGATGAAGGGAATGAACGGGCCCGAACTCGTTCTGCGTCTCATGGATTCCCGCCCCGCCATGAAAGTTGTCTATATGTCGGGCTATACCGGAGAACTCGTTGCGCACCAGGGATTAGAGAGCGGCATCCGGCTCCTGGAAAAGCCGTTCACGCGGGCCGACCTGCTCAAGACGATCGACGCCGCGCTGGGATAGGTGGTGTGGCGCGGGCACTCTTGCCCTCGCCTGCCGGCAGCGCATGAAAACGCCGGGCCGGTCGTGCATTCTGCTTTTGTTTTTCCGGCAAAGCGTTCCGTTGCGGCTTTCAGATTGCTCGTGGTCAGATTTCGCGGGCAGGAGTGCCCGCGCCACACCTTACGGATTTGACTGTCTCCCCTGCACCAGCGCAGTTCCCGTTGCTCTCGAACACCAGCTTTTGCGATACTCGGAGCGCTATGAAAGGCAATCCAAAAGTTATTGCAGAACTGAATAAAGCACTGCGGGAAGAGCTTACCGCGATCAACCAGTATTTTCTGCATGCGGAAATGTGCGAAAACTGGGGATATCACAAGCTCTCCGAATTCATCAAGAAACAATCCATCAGCGAAATGAAGCATGCCGAAGTGCTGATTGAGAGGATTCTGTTTCTGGATGGCAGCCCGTCGATGCAGCCACTGGAGTTGACGGTCGGCGGCACGGTCAAGGCGATGATCGAAAGCGACTTAGCACTGGAGATCGGAGCAGTGAAGCAGTACAACGATGCCGTCGCGCTGGCCACGAAAGAAGGCGACAACGGGTCGCGCGATCTGTTGGTGCAACTCCTGAAGGACGAAGAGAGTCACGTGGATTTCCTCGAAGCCCAGGTGCACTTGATCGAAGAACTCGGCTACGAGAGGTATCTGACGCAGCAGATGGGTGAGAACGAGGAAGACTAGTGCTGAGTGGCATTGCTTGTGTGGCGCGGGCACTCCTGCCCGCGACTGTCGGCGGCATATGAAAAGGCAAGGTTGTGTAGCGCCGTAAACGTCTAGTTTTGTCTTGGTGAGCGCCAAAGTCCGGCCCGAGCCTTGCTCGTGGTTAGAGTTCGCGGGCAGGAATGTCCGCGCCACACTCGTTGCCCTCGCCGCGCATCTCGAGCTCAACCCAGAGCCATCGATAGTCTTCTGGTTTCTTCACCAGTCCTTTTCTGACGGGATTTTGACGGATGTATTCGATCGTTTCCCGCAGGCTCTCGTCTCCGCGAAGGACGTGGTCGAAGGATTCATCCTGCCACAGTGGGCCGGTTCTTCCACTGAGCTTGTTTATGCTACGGGCGGAAGTGCCTTTGATTGCCCGGAGGATTTCGGGGAGTGCAAACGTCCAGCCTTCACGATCGCGCAGGGCGGTGAATAGAAGGTGTGCGTGGTCTGGCATAATGACGGCGGCATGAAGGCAAATCGTTTTGCCATGGTCGTGGAGGCAGTGTTGCAGGGCGAGTGTGCGAGCTTCGGGCGAGAGTTCCAGGTTCTTCAGTGTGCGGAAAGTTACGAACAAGGGGCGATCATCCCGTTGATAGTGCGGCAGCCGGCGGCGATACTCGTATCGGCGAAAGGTTGCGGTGGGCATGGGACTGGCCTGTCCTCTTTATCGTACGGATAGAGCCTTCTTTAGTTCTTAGGAGACCAGTTCTTTTGGTGGTAGGGTTCCGAAATGGGACGGGCGGCTGAGCGCGTGGTTAGAGTTCGCGGGCAGGAGTGCCCACGCCACACAGGCTCTACTTCACCGTGACGGTCAGCAACTGCGCGCCGCTCACCACGTAGTCCAGCGGAGGTGTAGCCGTTTCGTCGACGCTGGATTCTCCGCTGACGATCATCTCCTGGTTGCCGCGCATTCCGTCCATCACATTCATCACCGAGATAGGCAACGTGGGCATGACTTTGTCGGCGACACGGGCCTCGGGGTCGGCTTCCAGCAGAGAGACGTAGACGCGATTGTTGGCGTGCTCTTTGTTCAACAACGCAATTGTGGACGCTAGGTCGAGTTTGCGTCCGAATGCCGGATTGACGCGGCCCACACGGTCGAGCGTCTCGCCGTCACTCACCAGAATGCGCAGCGTTCCTTTGCTGGCGGAGGTGGGAATCTTCACCGCAATCTGGCGCACGCTGCGCTCTCCGCGGTAGGGAGCGAGCACGGTCTCGACGATAATCTGGTCGCCGGGCCGGGCTTCGGTGACGTCGGTGCGGGCGCTCTCCAGTCGCGCCCAGCGGCGTTCGCGGACGAGGTCGAAGTCGAGCTTCACGCTCTTTACTGCCGGAGCGTTGTAAGGATTGTCATAGATGCGTCCGAAGCGCTCGCCCAGCGAAAGCGCCGCGGCCATCGCGGCAGGCTGTCCGTTCTCCGCGGGAACGAACATGTTCTTCAGCGAAACTTCGGGAAAGCCTTTGACATTGATGCTGCCATTCAGCCGGTATGTGATTTCCTCGCCGTATTCATTCACGCCGTGCAGAGCGTTGAACACTGTCGCCATGATGGCTACCGGGCTCAGGCGCGGGTTGTTCAGCACTTCGTAGTGGAATTCTTTCGCACCGGCTCCGCCGCGGATGGTCAGAGCGACCGGAATCATGTCCGGCTGTTTGTTGAAGACGCCCAGGATGCCGGTGTGGCGGTCCTGCACGAAAACTCCGGCGGGTTCGGTGGTATTGACGATCTTGAAGGCATTCAGCGGCGAAGGCAGCGTGGCCAGCACCTGGGCCTTGTTCATGGGCAGATCGACCGAGCCGAATTGCAGCAGAGGATGTCCGCAGGCCAGCAGACGTTGGGGATCGATATAGGTCACGGTGCAGGTGGCCGCTATGTCCAGGTCTCCGCGAACCAGAATCGCGCTTACGGCCGAACCCGCTTCCAACGGTTCCGGCTGTTTGTCTTCGCTCACCGAGCCCGCGCCCATCACCGGGATGACTCCGGCAGAGGCGAACTGCCCCGCGAAGCGGCGCACAGTGTCTTCCGAGAATCCGTTGAAGACCAGCGGCGTCTCGATGGGTTTCAAGTAGTTCGCGAAATCCTGCGTCGAAGACGGGAGCGCAGCGCCGTCGCCGGGAGAAGCGGTTTTTCCAGCGACATTCGCCACGACAGGCTTGGTTGCTGCGGTTTCTTCCGCAGGTGACTTGTCGAGCGCGTTGATCTCGAGCATGTCGGCGATCGGAGTGACGCCGGCGATCGGCTCCTTCGAGAACTCGCCGATGCGGAAAGCGAGGGCGCCAGCCAGTTTGCCGTCAAGATACACGGGGCTGCCGCTCATACCCGCAACCACGCCTGTGTATTCCACCTTCGTCCCGTGCAACCGAATGAGGATGATGTCGCCCTTCGGGCCGTTCACGTTGTGCAGAACGCCAAGGACTTCAACGTCCATGGATTCCGGCTTCACACCTTCAAATACCGTGAGGGCATAGCCGCGCATGCCAGGGTGGATCTGGTCCACCGGGATCGTCGGCTGCGAGGTTTGGGCGGCCAGAACTGCTGCGGATAGGGATAGACCGAAGAGGAGAAACGCGAAGGCTACTTTTCTCATGTAATGCCCCGACACAGGACCCGCCAGCAGATCCCATCACCGATTAGACTCAGACCAACTGCGACTCGTTGCCAGGAGGGGAAAGATCTGGGACCGGGCAAAACATCCCAATTGCGAATCCTTGCGTCTATACTAGCACAGAGGCTTTTTTGGGGTTCCCCTATGTTTAATCATCACAGAAACAAGACTTTACAGCGTAATCGCCTGAACCGGACCGGCCTTCTCTTAGGCCCGGTGCTTTGCCTGGCGCTGGTCAGCGGTTCTGTGCAGGTGTGGGCGCAAGACCAGCCGCAAGACCATCCGAAGGATCAGCAGACTCCGGCGACGGCACAGACACCGGAGAACGGCAAGCCCAAGCAGGACGTCCCCGCCGAGGCCGGTGGTCCCACTGACAGCGTCGGGCCCTACGCGATCCCAAAGAAAAAGCCGGAAGATGCCCCTCCGCCGCCTCCGCCGATCACTCCGAAAAAGGCTGAGGACATGCCGGATTATTCGCTCAAAGTAAACGTCCCGCTGGTCAATGTGGACGTGCTGGTCACGACGAAGGATGGGCAGTTTATCCCTGGCCTGAAGCAAGGCAACTTCCGGGTCATGGAAGACGGAGTTCCACAGACTGTGACGCACTTCAATGTGTCGCAGGCGCCAATCACGGCCGTGCTGCTGGTCGAGTTCGCGTCAACGAGTTACACGTTCATGATGCAAGCCCTGCAAGCCTCGTATGCATTCGCCAACAGTCTGAAGAAGGACGACTGGGTGGCGGTGGCGTACTACGACATGCAGCCACACATTCTGGTCGATTTCACGCAAGACAAGAAAGCCGTGTACGGAGCGCTGAACCAGTTGCGTATCCCGGGCTTCGCTGAGACCAATCTTTTCGACGCCTTGTATGACACACTCGATCGCCTGGACCGGGTGGAGGGGAAGAAGTACGTCATCCTGGTGACCACGGGGGTCGATACCTTCAGCAAGCTGACGCTGGACAAGATCATGAAGAAGATCAAGGACACGAAGGACGTCACGATCTTTCCCGTGAGCGTTGGGTTCATCTTGCGTGAGTATTGCGAGACGCACCCAGGTTCCTACTATTGCCGCAACGCCCACGGCATGGGAATCCCAGTCGGACACATGGACTACCTGCAGGGCGACAACGAAATGCGAACGTTCGCCGCGATGACCGGAGGCCGTGCCTACTTCCCGCGCTTTGAGGGAGAGTTGCCGGAACTGTTCGGAGATATTTCCAACGACATTCGCAACCAGTACACGCTGTCCTACGCACCCACCAACTCCAAGCTCGATGGAACCTACCGCAAGCTGAAAGTCCAGGTGGTCGCGCCCGATGGCGGTCCGCTGAAAGTGAAGGACCAGAAGGGCAAGGACGTGAAGATCGAAGTTGTCGCGCGCGACGGCTACACGGCGAAGCACACGGTGGATTAAACAAGTACCGAGTACTGAGTACCGCGTACCGAGTTGAAGCCCCGTGTTCGCTTGCTCGGTACTAGGTACTCGGTACTCGCAACGGGTTTTCAGGCGTGAAACAGGCGGTCCAGCAACAAGAATATCCCTGCGCCCACGAAAACCAGCAACGCCATTTTCATCGCAGGCTCCTTGTTGACCTCTGGAATCAGGTCGGAAGCCGCAACGTAGATCGTAACCCCGGCCGCAAGCGGCAGCCCGGCGCCCACGTGATGGCGAAACAGCGCCATCGTCAGAACGCCGGCGAGGGTAGATCCTCCCAAAACTACGGAAGCGCCCCATGCGGTGCCGCGGCTGCGTCCGCTCGCGAGCATCACCGAACTCACCGTGAAGCCCTCGGGAATCTTGTGCAGAAAGATCGCGAAGAAGATCAGCCAGCCCAGCCAGTTCGACACAAGAAATCCGGAAGCGATGGCAATGCCGTCAAAGAATGTGTGAATGATGAGCCCGAGCAGGACCGAGTAGCTTTTGTGGGAGTGAATGAACTCGTCGCGATGCGTTTCTTCGCCGAAGTGGAAGTGCGGCGTGACTGTGTGTTCGAAGAAGTGGATGATCAGATATCCCAGCAACACCAGAAATGCCGCAGACCTTCCGCGCAGCTCAAGGCTTTCCGGAACCATCTCAACCAGTGCGGTGGCAAGCATGAACCCCGCGCCCAGCGCGACAAAGTAGCGAAGATAGCGCCGCTCCCAATGCCGCTGCACAATAATTGCGCCGCCGAAAACGTTGGCGGCCGCAGCGGTCAAGCCGAGTAGGACGCTGGTTGCGATTGGATGCATGACGTTGAGTACCGTGTACCGAGTACCTAGTACCGAGCCGAAGCTTCCTACGGGTTCTTCTCCTTCAGAGAGTTAATGAGGCCACTCAGGATTCGGCTTACTTCATCCGCTCGCTTCAAAATGTCCGTCGCCTGGGACTCGGACAGGTAGTTCCGCCGCTGAGCGATAAGGAATTGAGTTTCTAGTTCCGCCAATGAGCCACGCGAATGGCGCAGAAAGTGAAGAAATTCACGGTTGCTGTAATGCGCTTGTCCTTCTGCGATGTTGCTAGGGATCGAGACTGCCGCGCGTCGAATCTGGTCTGTCAGGCTATAGGTCTCGCGTTTGGGAAACGTATCCGTCGCATCATAGACAGCGTTCACCAAGTCCATCGCTTTCTGCCAGACGATGAGATCCTTGTAATGTTGGGCCATCGCCTCTCAGCATATAACTAATTGCTCGTTACTCGGTACTCGCAACTCGGTACTGCCTATCCCGAATGCCGGATGTGCATCACGTCGCCATCCTGCACGATGTAGTCTTTGCCTTCAAGGCGCAGGGTGCCTTTCGCTCTCGCGTTGGCTTCGGAGCCTGCTTCGAGAAGCTGATCCCAGCGGATGGTTTCGGCGCGGATGAAATGCTTTTCCAGGTCGGAGTGGATGGCTCCGGCTGCTTCCTGCGCCCGCGAGTGAGTGGGGACCTGCCACGCGCGGCATTCGTCTTCGCCCGCCGTGAAGAATGAGATCAGCCCGAGCAACTTATATGTCGTGCGGATGAGGCGGACCAGGCCACTTTCTCTAAGACCGTAGCTGGAGAGAAATTCAGCGGCATCGGCGTCGCTCATTTCGGCAAGCTCGGCTTCGACCTTCCCGCAGATGGCGGTGGCCGCCGCGTTCGGGCGCGCCGCAATCTCCGTCAGCTTGTATTTGCTCACGGCTTCTTCCAGTTCCTTGCCCAGTTCGGTTGACTCGCCAATGTTGAGCACGTAAAAAACCGGTTTCTCGCTGAGGAACATGAAACCGCGAAGGCGCTTCTTGTCCTCGGGCGTCATCTCCATTTCGCGCAGCGGTTTCTCCGCCCCGAGATGCGCATTGGCCCGCTTGAGCAACTCGAATTCCTTCTCGAGTTCCGGAGTCTTCATCTTCTTCAGATCTTTTTCCAGGCGCTCCAGACGTTTCTCGATCTGGCCCAAGTCGCTGACCATGAGGTCGAACTCGACATTTTTGATGTCGCGCAGCGGATCAATCTCCGCCACCAGCGGAACCGCTGGGTCCTCGAACACGCGCACCACGTGGGCCAGCGCGTCCACCTGGCGTAGATGGCCGACGTAGGCAGTCTCCTTCAGCGCGTCCTGTCCAATGGCACCGACGTCGACGTATTCCACCGAGGTGTGCGTCAGTTCCTTGGGGTTGTAGAGCGCGGCTAGGCGGTCAAGGCGGTCGTCGGGAACCTTGGCGACGCCAATGTGCGCCTCGCGCGGGTTGGCGTGCGCCTGCGCGGAAAGATGCGCCTTGGTCAGAATTTGAAACAGCGATGTCTTGCCTACCTGGGGCAGGCCAATAATGCCGGTTTTCATAAGGGCTCTTAGCTTTTAGCTCTTGGCTCTTAGCTGATGCATTGTTGAAACAAGGACAGCGTCCACGGTGCGCTCAGCGAGCGTCAGACAACCCTTCAGGATAAACGATGGGACAGGAATTGCCCAATCCGCGCGGTCATCAGCGAGTCCTCGCGTTTTGAAGGGAAAACCTTCAGCCACGAAGGGCTGTCACGCATGAGGTTTCCTTCGCGTAACTTCGTGTCCTTTGTGGTTCACGGTTTCTCGATCGTGAGACTGACCGACCAGTTCGGAACTTATTTCTTTTCCGCCGGAAAACTCAGGCGAAGTCCGATCCTGTACAAAATTGGCGGGCCGATGTTGAAGAGCGACCCGCCGGAAACAGGAGTATTCGCCACGTTGTATCGCTGGTCCAGAAGGTTCTCGGCGGCGGCAAAGACTTCCAGATTGCGCGCGACATTGCGTCCGATCTGTATATCCATGGTGTAGAAGCGGCCCAGCGGGTACAGGTTCTGGTCGTCGTCGAACTGGTTGCTCACGAAGCGTCCCTGCATGCTGAGCATGATCCGCGATGGATTCCAGTAGCGGGCCTCCCAGGTGTAGACGTTGCGTGGAACCTGCGCGACATTCTTTCCCAGCAAAGAGACCGCCCCCTGCGGCACCGTATAGTTGACGACCGTCGCTCCCGTGAATTCGTAGCCAGCGGAGACCTGAATATCGCGGCTGACATGCACGACCCCGTCGAGTTCCACGCCCCGCGAACGAATCCGCCCCAAATTCTCTTTTTGCCGCATGACAGGTGAGGACGTCGGGTTGGTGGTGACGTTCTCCACCGGATCGACGATGTCGCTCCAGAAAAATGTTCCGCGAAGATCGAGCTTGTGGTCCAGCGCGGTGACGTTCACTCCTGCCTCCGCTCCTGTCAGGCGCTCTGCGTTGAGGAAGGGATTGTTCAAGGTGAGAACGTTTGCGAGGCGGAAGCTGCGATACAACTCGTTCAGCGTCGGCGCGCGAAAGGCGCGGTACATCGAACCTGTGACCGAGACGTTATGGCTCAACGAGCGCAACACCGAGAGCCGCGGGCTGAAGGCGAAGTCACTACGCGACGGATACAAGACGCTCGGCGAAGGACATGTGCCCGAGACCGGCGTGCAGATTGAACTCGCATTGAAATTGTTCCAGTCGTCGAGGCGACCTGCAAGAATGATCGTCCAATTGTTGATCCGGGCGAGATCTTCCCCGAACCATCCGAGAATGCGCTGCCGCCCTCCGGAGGCGTTGTTTCGCGTGTGCGTGCCTGAAGAGTAAAGCTGTTCGTCGCTGGCGCCCATGACTTCCATCAGATCCATCCCACCGATCAGCGTCTGGTGTTTGCCGAGAACATGAGTCCACTGCGCCGCGCCTCCGACGACCTGCTCGGGAACATACTGGAGATCCGTTAGCGATTCGCTGTTTCGGTTAGCAGCGACGGAGGAGAATCTCTGATCGTATCCCTGTACCTGACCATACGCGCGAACGGTGAGGGAATCGGCGCTGCCGAATTGCCGATCCAGTCCCAGCGCGCCTTCGCCCATGCGCGTGTCGTTCGTCTGGATGGGCGTGCCGTTGTGCCGGAATTCGGTGTAGAAACTCCCGCGCGCGAAGACTCGGCCCTTCCTTCCCAGTTGATGGCCAATGGTTAACTCGGCCGTCGCATCCTCCGAATTCGCCGGTGTGTCCACGCTTCCGCGCTGCCATGTCGGCACGACGATGTAACCATCCGTGCGAAACATTTCCGAAGCGAGCGAGAGGTCCCACTTGCCCGCGCGAGTTCCCGTCCAGAAAGAAAGATCAGGGGTGCGTTCGCTGCCGTACGAAGTCTCCAGCGCGAAAGCCGGCGTCTCGGGCTGGCGCGTGATGAATTGCACGACTCCGCCGAGGGCATCGCTGCCGTAGAGGTTGGAAGCACCGCCGCGGAATACTTCCACATTCGAGAGCGACGCGCGCGGAACGCGATCCCAGTAGACCCAGCCTCCGAAAGCATCGACCAACGGAAGTCCGTCTTCAAGCACGAGCGCGCGGCTGGCGGCGGTTCCGCCCATGCCCCGGAGCGAGACTCCCTGATTCGAGGCATTCGCAGTGCGGCTATCCGATCGGCGGAAGAGCGAGAATCCCGGAACCTGGCGGAGCACGTCGTCGACGCGCAGGGCCGGGGTTGCGGAAACATCGCGGGCCGAGAGCAGAACCGTGCTGCCCGGAGTCTCCGTGAGTCGCACTTCCGTGCGTGCGGCCGACACGGTGACCTGTTCGCTGGCCGAAGCAGGTTGCAGAACAATTTCGAGGCTGACGGCCCCGGCCACTCCGGCGGTCCAGGACTGACGGGCGGTGCGGAATCCTTCACCGCTGATCTCGATGGTCCCTGAAGTCGACGGTGCATTGGGAAACACGAAGTGTCCGTGGGAGTCGGTGATGGTGGTTGCACCATACGAGCCGGACCGGATGAGTACCGAGGCTCCCGAGATGACTGCGCCGCTAGGGTCGTGGACGATCCCCTTCACCTGCACGGTCTGCGCCGACAGGCAGGGAAGGCCGACCATCGAGAGAAGAATCGCCAGAATAGTGAGGATGTTCTTGCGCTTGAGCATCGGAGGGAACGCAACGTCGATGCTCTCTAAGATACCAGACCCGCGCGGTGCGTCCTCATGATCCGGTAGTGTCCTAACAACCCTTAGGACACTACCCATGATCCGCATCACATGAGCTATTGGCCGGCAGCGTGCGCGGCGGCAGCCGCCGGAACCGCAATCGTTACTGAGTCGGGCTGCGTCCAGACGGCTTTGCCGCTGGCGAGGTCGATACGGTTCATTGTGACCTTCACCTGCTGATGGTCGACCTCGACGAGCAGGTAGTGGTAGTTCACTTCCTTACTCTGGAATGGATCATCCGGGGCCCGTTCAATGGGATAGGCGTGGGCCGCTCCTCCACCTGACACAAAGTAAGTGACGCCGCCATGTTCATGACGCTCGTAGTTGTGTACGTGTCCCGAGAAGACCACGACGCGGAAGCGAGCGTGGGCCTGGTGTTCCTCCAGCACCTTCGCCAATGCTTGCTCGGAGCCACGCGCCGAGTGTCCACCTCCATATTTTTTGTCGTCGGAGGAACTGGTGTACGGCGGATGGTGGAACATGAGGAAGACGAAGTCTACGTCGGAAGGGACGTGGTCAAGTTTGTCGGCCAGCCACTGGCTTTGTGGTCCAGCCGTTTCTTCCAGGGAGCTGTCGAGGACGAGAACGAGCGCATTGGCCGCGCGCACGGAGTAATAGCGGCTGTTTTTCAGATCGGGGAAGCGCTGAAAATAGTTACTCAGCGCGACTTCTTCCTTCCCGTGCAAGTCATGGTTGCCCAGCGCCGGATAGATCGGGATCTTCTTGTCGCGCCAGATGCTGGTTTCGCTGTCCCAGACCTTCCAATCGTTTACGTCGTATTCGTTGTAGACGATGTCTCCCGTGAAACACACGAACGCAGGATTGGCCTCGGCTATGGCCTGCACCAGCGCAACGCGAACCGGGGGATTGGCCGCGTCTGTGTCTTTGGGGTCGTGAAAGCGCGTGTCTCCGTAAGCTACGAAGCGAAACGGGACCTTCACGTCGAGTTTCAAATCGACGCTCAATGTCTGCGCGCTCGATTTCTTGGTGCAGCTGATCAGTGTGCAGCACGCCAGCGCAAGCAGCGTCACTGCCTGGAACAGCACGGCTGCGGTTTGCGCAACAAGTGCGCGTCGCGAACTCATAAGTGAAGGTCTCACTTTCGGAGTCAAGCTTCTATTTTCCCACGACCAGAACTTCGAATTGGCCATTCTCCGCCGTGGAGAGGAAAAGCTGGTGCGTCTTGGGATCGAGCGCCATCGTCTTGGCGCGCGGCACGGTTTTCACCGTCTCGACTATCGAATACTTGTCAGCACTGTCCTGGTGAATGACGGTGATGGTGCCTTCGCCATTGGAATTGAAAATCAGCTTCGTCTCCGGATCGAAGGCAGTCGCGTCGACGTGATCTCCGATGGGCAGCGTAGTGATGATCTGCCCAGTATCGGCGTTCATCACCGCCATGACTTTGCTGCGGCAGCCCAGGAACAGACGCCGGTTAGCACGGTCCATTGCCATGCTGCTGGGAGAAGCGCACGGGGCCGTCGGCCAGCGTTGCTCGACCTTGAGTTCACGCGAATTGATCTTGAGCACCAGGCTTTCGTCTTCCAAGTTGTCGAAGATATAGCCGTTGCCGTCGGCCGCGGCGAACTCAGGGCCACCGCCCAGATCGACCGTGCCTGCGACTTTTCCAGTGGCGGCATCGATGGCCGTAGCGCTGTTGCTGCCACCATTGAAGGCGAATACTCGCGATGTGGCAGGATCGTAGATGATCGCGTCGGGCTTCTGCCCGGTCGGCACATCCGCGATCGGCTTGAGTGTCTTCAAGTCGAAAATCGTAACAGTCGAAGCCTGCCCGTTGCTTACGAATCCACGGCCGAACTCGGCGGCAATGGCGACTCCGTGCACCCCCGGCGTTTTCGGAATGTTGCCAACGACGGTTCCGGAATCGATGTCGAGAACTTCCACCTGCGTTCCATGCGAAACGTACAAACGGCGGGCTGCTTCGTCCACAGAAAGGTAGTCCCAACTCCCCTGGCCGGGGATGGGGATTTTCTTGACGACGGAATATCCGCCGTTGGCCGGAGCCGCGAATAGGGCACAACTCACAGTCAGAATTGCTGCAACACAGAAGGCACGCTTTCGCATTAGATTTATCCTCGGCCGCTACCTTAGACCGCGTGCCTGAAGTTTGTCTGAAAGAGCAGATTCCACCAAATCAGAACTTAAATCGAACCATGAACTGAAGCTGCCGCGGCAGACCAGTACCAGTGTTGGGCGAAGCTTTGTTGTCGTTATTGTTGTTGAAGTTCACGGTCGAAGTGATGACCCCGAAGTTACCTGGATCCGACAAGTTCGTCGCAGTTGCTCCCGGTGTGTAGTCCAGCCCCAGGGTCCCCGGGTCTCCCAACTGAACGTGGTTGAAGATGTTGAACGCCTGGACCGCGAACTCCATCGAAAGACGCTCAGTAAGTTTTGTTTCCTTGGTGAGCGCTAAGTCGGCTTGCCACGAAGACAATGCGCGAGCAACTCCATTCGGGGCGTTGCCAAAGCGAGTGAAATTCCCGTTGGCGTCGACCGGCGGGGCTTGGAACGCCGCGATGTTGATCAGCGGCATGCCACTGTGTCCGCCACCCGGCAGAGTAATCGGCACTCCGGGAACAAGGTCGGGCCTTTGACTGGTCTGGTCGTTGCCGTCGGGAAGGAGCAATGTTTGGGAGCCGCTGAGGTTCATCCCCACGGTTAGGGGATGGCCGGTGTGCCAAAGACCGATGCTGCTTAGGCTCCAGCCGCCAACGACTTTACCGACCGCTCCGGACTCGTTCAGAAGAGCCTTACCCGGCCCAAAGGGAAACTCATACACTACATTCATCGTGAAATTGTTCCGAATATCGAAAATGCTTGGCCCTTTGTCGCAGGGCAGGCAGTTGACGTTCTCCGGTCCGCTGGACTCGCCGCCTCCGACCGACCCATCATTAATGGAGTGGGACCAGGTGTAACGCGACTGAAAGGATAGCCCTTGGCTGAAGCGGCGCTCAACTGACAGCCCGAGCCCATGATAGGTGCTTGCGCCGATGTCTCTTTTGATATCGACCGATCCAAAGGGATTACCGGCTGGGTAATACGCGTCTAACGGACGGAAGCAATCAGCGCCATACTGATTGCCAAAGTTGATCGTAACCGGTGTATTACACAGATTCACGGCGCCGCGGGAGAATAGCCGGACCCCGTGACTCCCTAGATATTGCGACGAGAACAGAAAGTGCGCGGGTAATTCATGCTCAATGGTCAGTCCCCACTCTTCCGCATACAAGTCACGACGTCCTTGCCGCTGCAAGGCGCGGGGGTGTTGGGCTGCTTTCTGGACTCCCGCCAGACCAGAGAGATTGGGCTGTGTCTGTTCGTAGGCGGGGTTTAGAGTGAAGGCAGTGGCGGGAGGGACTGGATTCACAGTGACTCGAAACGTGTCGCTTTCGAGCCCGGCATTCAAATCGTCGTTCTGCGCGGCACCGTGGTAGATGCCAAAACCAGCGCGAAAAACAGTCTTGCCATGGAATGCACTCGGAGCCCAAGCGAGGGCGATTCTGGGGTCAAAATTCTTGTAATTCGGATTGTAGAGCGCCGGGTTCTTCGGACAGGGTGCAGTGTTTATGGGACCGGGACTCGGCGCAACATTGAAGGAGCCTGATCCCAGACAGACGCCGTGAAATTGATAAAGGTCGAAGACAGTTGTCCGATTGGTCGCTTCGTTGGCAATCCCATAGTATTCCCAGCGAAGGCCCGCCGTCAGGGTGAACGTCGGAGTCACTTTCCATTCATCCTGGAAATACGGCATATAGAACGTCCGTCGAAGCCGATGGCAGCACCACGGAGCGTTGAAGGTGATGCTGGTGAGCTGAGCGTTTATGAAATTCTGGTCGGTGCCAGTCGTGTCGGCGAAGCTCAGGGTGTTGTCTGCCGTTTGGCCTTGATTAAGCCGGACGCGACGGATTTCCATTCCGGTTTTGAAGGCATGTCGACCGTGCGCCCACGTCAGGTTGTCGACGACTCCATAAGTTGTTCCAACTTCGATGTCGGCCGTATTGTCGTTGAGCCCGACGAAGGTGTTTGTGCTCACTGCAAAGGGAAGTGCACTCGCCTGAGGATTGTGGAACGGTGACCGATTGATGTAGACCTTGGTCTCATTGAAGAGACTGGGCGTGAACGTGTGCTCCATTGCCAGAAGGTAATTCGCCGGGTGGTTGATCGTCTGAATCTTGTCCAAGGGGATGCTGCTGCCATTCGGCGCGTCCACCAGGCTGATGTCGCGCTGGGCGCGGCCGTAAAGGAGAGTCTTCTCGCTGATCTTGTGGTCAATCCGCACCAGCCAAGTGTCCTCATGCACAGTCGTTGGGACCGGAGCGGTAAGTTGGTCTCCGCCAGTGGATAGAGACTGGAAAGCGGCATCCGGGTACACGAAGCGAGGTGCGCAGTTCCCAATAGTCCCTGTAGAGGCCCGCCATGGAAAACCCTGAAGAATGGAACACATTATTGGAGACTGAGCTATCGTTGCTTGTTGAAGCGAAGCCGAAGGCACGACCACCTGTGTGCTCGTCGACTGCAACTGCCGAAGGCCCTCGTAGCTGATGAAGAAGAATGTGTTGTCCTTCTTGATCGGCCCACCCAGCGTGAATCCGTACTGCCCCATACGGAACGGTGGAACCGCCGGGTTGCCCGCAAGGTTGTAATCGTTGAAGTTGCGTGCGTCGAAAACCGAGTTCCGGATATAGCCGAAGGCTGAACCATGCCAGTCATTCGTGCCGGACTTAGTGACGACGTCAATCTGGCCTCCGGCTTGGGTGCCATACTCGGCGTCGTACAACGCGCTGTTGACGCGATATTCCTGGATGGCGTCCTGCGAAATCTGCAGACGCGTCTGCGATTTCTGTGCCTGCTCCTGAATGCCTCCGGCGTCGACGCCGTCAAAGCTGAAGTTGTTGTCGTCGCGGGCTCGGCCGGCGAAGCGGATCGTACGCTGATCCCCGCCGCCGTCGTCCTGAGCAAACGGCGCGAGCAGGGTGAAACTTGCCCAATCGCGTCCGTTGTTGGGCAGGTTGGCGATCTGTTCCGTGTCGATGACCGTCGCTGCCTCGGCTGAACTGCGGTCTGCCGGTCCGGTCGACGCCTTCACGTCAACCTGCTCGGTGATCGCTCCGACAGCAAGCTCGACGTCCAAGGTGCGAGTCTGGCCGACGCGCAGGACAACGTCCTCGACCACTTTGGTTTTGAAGCCGGTATTGGCAACCGTCACCGTATAGCCACCGAGGGCCAGGCCCGGGAAACGGTAGTAGCCCTTCGAATTGGTCTGCTGTTCCTCGGTCAGGCCAGTCTCAACCGCGACGATCTTCACACCGGCGCCAACGACAACTCTTCCTGACGGATCTGTGACCGTACCCTCAAGTTCGGCGCGATCCACTTGTGCCAGTGCCGCCGGCGTTCCGGCAAACAATAGCAATACGCTGAAAGCCACCGCGAAGAATCCCATGAGAGGTGAGGAAATCGAAGAGGAATGATCAGAGTGCATGACTTCAGCTCCTTCGGTACAGGAAATGCCGAATGGGGAAAGGCTCTTGCCTCTCCGGCTATGTTGGATGTCAGGAAACTGGAATGACTCAGAATCCTAAAGTCGGAGTGTGACCGAGTGATGAACGGCAAATTAATATTTCTTCAGATTGCTGGAGCCGTCGACCGGCTTCCGCTCTAAACTGTGGAAGCCTGAAGCCAGGGGATCGTCTCTGGCCGACTATCCGATGAAGGTGCTGATCGTAGAAGACGAAGCGCGCATGGCCGACCTTCTCCGCAAGGGACTCACGGAGGAGGGCCACACGGCGACTTGCGCGCCAGACGGCGCCGAGGGGCTCGCCTTGGCGAAGTCCTACGAATTTGACGTCATCATTCTCGACGTGATGATGCCGAAACTCAGCGGATATGAGCTGGCCAAGCGTCTGCGCGCGGAAAAAGTCCGGACACCCATCCTGATGCTGACGGCCCGCGATTCCGTGCCCGACATCGTCAAAGGCCTGGATCTCGGCGCCGACGATTACATGACCAAGCCGTTTTCGTTTGACGAATTGGTGGCCCGTCTGCGCGCGGTGAAGCGGCGCGCGCTCGTGTCGCAGGAAACGAATCTGCGAGTCGCAGATCTCGTGCTCGATCCAGCCAGCCGTGAGGTGACGCGCGGTGAAGAACGCGTCTCTCTGACTCGCACGGAATACAATCTGCTGGAGCGCCTGATGTACCGTGCGGGGAAAGTTGTTTCCCGCCGCTCCCTCATCGAGTCAGTCTGGGGCTTTGACCGGGACATCGAAGAAAACACGCTCGACGCTTTCATGCACCTGCTACGAAATAAGATCGATCCGTCTGGCCGTCCGAAGTTGATTCACACCGTGCGTGGCGTCGGATACATGATTCGTCCGGACGGGCAGGCATGAAAAGACTTTCCATCGGTGTGCGGCTCACGCTGTGGTATCTGGCGATTTTCGCCCTGGCTCAGTTCGTCTTCGGAGCAGGTATGTGGTTCATCCTGCGACACAATCTCTATGACCTGGTCGATGACGGGCTTGAAGCGCAGGTCGATGACTTAAGGAATTTCCTGGCGGCACAGAAGCAAGACGTCTCGATCGCCAAGCTGCAGGAAGAGGTCAACGAAACCTACACCATCGAGCACTCCGGCGACTATCTGGAGGTCTACGCGGAGAATGGCGAACTGATCTATCGTTCCGCGTTTTTGCAGGCGCATCAGTCGGCACTGTTAGCGTCGAAACAAGTCCAGCGAACCACCTTAAGAAACCGCAAGATCGCTGGCCGCCACTTTCGATTCATCTTGCAGAAACTGGAGGTCAACGGCCAAGTCTACACCGTGGAGATGGGCGTCCCGGCCGACGATGCGGTCGAGACGCTGTCTGTATTCCGTTCCTACCTGCTCATGTTCGCTCCTTTGCTGCTGCTGGTCGCTGCAGGCGTCGGCTACTGGCTGAGCCGTAGAGCCCTGTCTCCCGTGGACGCGCTGGTGAGAACCGCGCGCGAGGTCAGCGGAACGAATCTCAACAGCCGGCTTCAGAAATTAGAGACCGGCGACGAACTACAGCGCCTGTCCGATACGTTGAATGAAATGCTGGACCGCATTGAAACTGCATTCTTGCGAATCACGCAGTTCACCGCCGACGCCTCGCACGAACTGCGAACGCCCGTATCTCTCATCCGTACGGAAGCTGAACTGGCGCTGCGCAGGTCCCGGGGAGAGCCCGAATACAAAGAGTCGTTGCGCCACATCCTGTTGGAAGCCGAACGCACGACCGCCCTGATCGAACAACTGCTGTCTTTGGCTCGTACCGACTCGGGTCGCGAGAAGCTGAACCTGGAGCCAGTGAATTTGCGACAGACACTGTGGAGAGTGGGCGATTCCTGGCAGCAAGTGGCTACTATGCGCAACCTGGAGTTTTCAGCAGCTATTGACGCTCCAGACTCCTTCGTCATGGGTGACGAAACCTTACTGCGAAGAGTGGCCGACATTCTCCTCGACAACGCGTTCAAATACACTCCCTCGCCTGGTTCCGTGCACCTGTCGCTCGAACAGAGGGGTGAGAGTGCAGTGATCACAGTTCAGGACTCAGGCGTGGGAATCGCCGAGGAAGAGCAAAGCAAGATTTTCGAACGCTTCTACCGCGTGGACAAGGCCCGAAGCCGCGCAGAGGGTGGCGCTGGCCTGGGTCTAGCGATTGCGCAGTGGATCGTCACTCAGCACCGTGGCTCGATCGCGGTAGAGAGCCGTCCTAGCCAAGGCGCAACGTTCCGCGTGGAGTTGCCCATGGTCGCGGCACCGGTGCAGAATCCGCTGCCCGCGTGAGCGTATTCAAAATTCCCAACTGCTGCCGGCATACTTGTTTCTGTCTGTGCCTGGCGAAGGGTGCCGACATCTACCAGATCGCCAAGAACTGCCGCACCAGCGTCGAGATGATCGAAAATATTGCGCGGCACGTATCAAGACGCAGCTTGATGCCGTCGCGATCAACATCAGCAGACGCTCCTCCGGCATGGGTTAGCTAGTTCGCCAAGTCCCGAGCTGACACGGAGATTGCTTTTCGGGTGTCCGCGAACATAAGAGTTGCGCGCGCCGGCTGCGATGGTATTGGTCGATCAATGATGACCATTCGGCGATATCCGCCCGCTTGGGGCTTCTTCACGTGCGGGAACCATTTCGGGTTCAGCCAAGACGCTGACAAATTGAATGAGGTTTTCCCGGCATCTCGTGCCCCCAGCTTGGACATCTTCAGATCTTCCGCATGGTCGTAAGAGTCAGCCGCCTGTCACCACCGTCGCCACACCGGAGTTAATCGCGATTTGTGGCCTCGGCTCGGAGCACCACGTTGCAGAGATTATGATCCGGGCACTGATGCCGATATGAAATAACATTGTGAAGTCGAGACTTGGGAGATAGTGCTCAGAGTAGAGAATCGCTTAAAGGTTTACAATTTGAAGACATTTTCTTGACATCACTGTCCGCCCCGCACACGACAATTAGGCTCTCGGTCGAGCGGGCCCTGATTCTCTGATGCGACTGTCTTCACTGCGTGCGCGGGATTGGGTGGCTTGCCTTTCTCTGCATCCCAAGAATGGAGAGCGATTGGACGGTGCTCTCCCAAGGAATGGTCGGCCTCCCCTAAAATGAAAAGCGGAGCTATCGTAGGGATGAGTACGGCTGACTTCCTGAAGAAGGGGGCCGAGACTCCATTTCGCGAGATGTTTCTCGTCGCCGGTGGGGTCTGCGAAATTCAAACCAATTCCGAATCGATTCTCGCAGCCGCGCGGGACAGCTTTGTCCCTCTTAAAAGCCCCCAGCCTACTATCGAACTGCACTTACGCTTGTGGGTTGACCCTGAGGGGACCACCCAGCCGCCTTGGCCGAAACCCTATTTCCGGGGATTGGAACACTTGATATTTGGCGGGTTTGACTCCCAAAGTTCAGTAGTGGTGGATCTGGCATCACGGCGAATCATTGGCCGATTTTCTCCGCGACTTGCTGCCGATAGCACTTACTGGCGAAGGGTGATCTTTCCCAGGCTAATTACTGCGGTGGGCCCCGCGATCGGAGTGACGGAGCTTCATTGTGGCTGCGTAGCCTGGAATGGTTACGGGCTTGTGCTCTTTGGTGCACCCGGCGCGGGAAAATCAACCCTGACCTGGGCACTCGCGCACCTTGGCTTCGCTCTAGTTTCGGAAGACTGGACTTATTTCTCCCGGCAGGGAGATCTGTTGCTGAGTTGGGGGCTGCCTACAGGTGTGAAACTTCTTCCTGACGCTGTGCGGCACTTTCCGGAACTTTCACGGTTCCAGCCAGCCATCACTTTAAACGGGGAAGCAGCATACCAAATCGACCCTGAACGGGATTTCGGAGTGTTGCGTATACCTTCTTGCCAGCCCAGGTGGTTGATATTTCTGGATCGCGGAGAGGAGTCACGGTTCAACCTGGAAGCGATTTCCTCTGCCGAGGCAGAATCCCGTCTCTCGAAGGACCTTCTGGCCCAACCGCCGGAAGTTAGGGCCTCGCAGATTGAAACCGTGAAGAAACTCATTGGCTCCGGGTGCTGGCGGTTGCGCTACGGAGGAGCAGTTCAGCCGGTCGCTGCCGCTCTGGCCAGATTCTGCCTCGGCGACGCAAGAGTGCCCGGAGAGTTCGCCGCGGATTGACCATGCTGGCTGAGAGCATTTCGAACGACATATTCCGTCGCTTTACTCCCACACCTCTCAGTGGCGATCTCACAGTGATGGGAAAGCGCCTTCGTCTCGAGACCAACAGCCCTGTGATTCTTGCACACACCCGCCAGGCCCTAAGTCGTTACCAAGACTCGGAGGCGGATGCGCTTGACTTTCGCTGGAGCTTGATCAGTGATCCGACTTCGGGTTTGCGCCCACCCTTGTCGAGGAGAACAGCTTTTTCGGATGCAGGCCTTCGGTTCATTGGTTTCGATCAGAGGGCCTTCTTGGCAATCGATTTGAACAAACGAGAGGCGGTAGGGTTTTTGTCGTTAGAATTGTGTGAGGACGAAATGGGATTCTACTCCCGTTTCCTTTCCGATCTGTTCGATATGACCTCACCCGCTCTTGGTCTGACGGAAGTCATGGCGGGCTGTGTGGCGTCGAGGGACCGTGGTCTGCTTGTCTTTGGTGCTCCCCGGAGCGGTAAGACTACTGCCGGATATCTCGCTGGAAAAATGGGAATGGAATTCCATGCCGACCAAGTTACCTGTTTGGAGTTGGCGTCTGGGAACTTGCGCGCATGGGGTCAGTTTTGGCCGCCTGCGTTTCGTCCTGAAACACTGAAGTTCCTTCCAGAGATTGAGGGGAAGACCCGTCCGTTCCGGTATAGAGACCTCTCTCTGTTGTGTCTGGACAAAGGCTGGATGCGGCCGGAGCGGGCGCATAGTGTGGCTCCCAGGGCATGCGTTTTTCTCGAGAGATGCGGAGCCGAGACTGCGCAACTGACCCGCCTCAGCAAGGAAGAAGTGACGTCACTGTTGTTCAGCAGTCTGCCGTTCGTCGAGGACCGATGCTTCGAGCCTCAACGCAGGGAAGTGGTCCTGAGCCTTGCCGAATTGCCCGCTCATCATTTGGCGTATTCTGCGGACCCGCGCGCGGCGGCCGCGTTGTTCCCAACTCTGTTGGAGGAGTGAGACTCATCTGGTGAATGAATCCAAACAACCCAGAGCTACACAAACCCTGAGAACTTGGTGGAACACGCTCCAAGGGACCGTTGCCTTCGCGGCCGTGCACTTGTTACTCTCCGCGATTTGCCTCTTCCGCTGGCACACTTCAGACCAGTGGTCGGGTTTCGATATTTTTTCTGGCAGTTACCTCGCTCTTAAGCTTTTGGGCTCGATCCATTCGCTCTATTCGGGCCGAAAGGCTTTTCGATCGGAGGCGCTCAAAGGAGAGTGGTGGGGCACTACCTCCGACGCAAGCATAGTCCGAGCTACACAGTTGCTGATGCTGGCGGATCTCCTCATTGTTTTTGACTACGCGCATTGGCGGACGCTACGCTGGCTCGAGCTTCCGGCAGTTCAAGTTGCTGGCCTAGCTCTCTACGTGCTGGCGAAGATCTGGCAAATGTGGACCGACTCCTACTTGGAAGCCTATTTTGTCGGCGATAAGAGCCCTAGATCACAGACCGTAATGAACCGAGGCCCGTTCCGCCTCATTCGCCATCCCCGCTACGCGGGAGTGATTGCGGGCAAGGTTGGTTGCGCTTTGATTTTCGCAAGCGTGTTCGGTTGGCTACTGGCTCTCGCATGGACCGTGGTTTATACGCGAAAGGTCGGGCAAGAGGAAATACATATGCAGAAACTGCTCGGTGAGAGTTACAGAGAATACTCTCGTAAAACCGCACGTCTTATTCCGGGAATCTACTGAGCATCTGGAGCGCAGTTTGAATCGGGTACTGGCTTCGAGGATCGTCGAGAGTCTTTGCATGACCAAGCCTTCGCGGACTGTCCTTGATGAAATGAAGAACTTCAGCGGGAGCGAGTGGCAAAGAATACTGTGGTGGCTGAGCGGCAGCGGGTTGTCGCACCACTTCCTAGTCCGCCTGCAAGAGCAGAATTGCGAAGGCGCTTTACCGGCTCAGATCATCGAGAGCCTGAGCCGCAACTTTGCGCAAAACCGGCACCGGGTCTCAATGATGGCGCAAGAGTTCGAAAGTCTGAATCATCGCCTGTCAGAGGCTGGAGTTGAGTGCGCCGCTGTACGCGGGTTTGAATTGGCACCCGACTACTGTCCGGATCTTTCGTTGCGCACCTGGTACACGCACGAGTATGTCCTCGAAGACGAAAGCATCTCGCGTGCCCGCGAAGTTGTCGAACTGGCGGGGTTCCCGTTCCGTCAAATAGGCTCACGCGGCGAATTGTGTTTCGCAGTTCCAGCGATGCAACCACCTTCGCGGGTCGAAGACACTTACGAAGCAACGTTTCCCCGAATGGTAGTGCTGCATCGGCAACTATGGAACCGGGACAGTTCGGGAATTAACGTATCTGCTCCTGAGCACATGTTACGGCGCCTCGAAGTCCGTCAATCGGAGAGAATCTCCTTCTCGACCTTCGCAGAGGATGATCTGCTTGCATTCCTCGTCATGGATACGTTTGTCCGAGTGCTGAGTTACTGGTGCAAGCTGTCGTGGTTCTTTGAGATTGCCAACTGCTTGCGCGCCCGGGCCTCGAACGCCACCTTCTGGGAAAACTACTACGCCCGGATAGGTGGCTGCGGAAAGTTAACTGAAATTTCAAGCATTGTGTTTTTGCTGGCATCACATCTTTTTGACGTGGACGTGCCGACTGCTGTTCAATTGCGGACGGCGAACTTGTCGGCTACTCTGAAGGCTTGGGTCGAGATTTACGGACGGCAGTGGGCGCTGGCAAAGTATCCAGGAAGTAAACTCTCCTTACTGATTCAGGAAGAATTGGTGGACGATCTAGAAACCTGGAAGGACGTCCGGCGGCACAGTCTCTTTCCATTTCTGCCTTCCCGTCGTGCTGGCGCGGCGGTAAGAGCGACTCATTTTGGAAACGGGAAAAGTCAGCGCAGTTGGGTACGCGTTCTCAAGCGCCTCAGGTTTCACGGGCCAGCTACTTACAGATATTTGCGAGAGCAGCCGCGATGGAAACGTCAGTTGCAGCAGTTGGCAGCTAAGGAATAACCACTCGCGCGATGGCACTGAGTCCTACGCCTCGGCCACAATCCGTGGCATATAGCAAGGTGTTTGTAGTCTGCCAGACGGCGGAAGTGGCGTTACATGCGGCGTGGGTTAACTGCTGTTCCAGTCCACTTCCGAGATCACGCACGATCAAGTGCCAGGATCCTAGTTCGCGTCGGCTGAACGCCAGTCGTTTTCCGTCGGGAGAAATTGCGGGGTATCGCGTCGCCTCGCCGATTCCTGCCATCTCTTCCGCCTGATCCGTTTCGTGTCTCACCAGGATCAGATGTGGATTGCTCACGCTGCCAACCGCCGCAATTACATCCCCGGTCGACGAAACAGTCATCTCCAACGGGCGAAAGCTGGAAGGCAAGACTAGCTGCGGAAGCTGGGTCGAATTCGTGGGCATCAACCAAATGTCGGATTGTCCGTCGTTCGCTCTCAGAAAAGCAAGCCATTCCCCGTCGGCCGAAAGCGCGGGATCGTGACCGGCCAGCGCCCGATCCGGAATTGTTGTTCCCGACAGGATCGCATGTTTTATGATCGAGGAACGCGAGCCCGCAACTTCAATGTAGAGGAACGATGAATCATTTGCCCCAGCGAGGGAGAGCGCATCGCCATCCAGTCGTATATTGTGTATCTCCTTCCCTTGAACCGTCACGGCGCAATATCTTCTCTGCTGCATATCGATGATTGCCACCTGTCCTGCAACAGGCACGGCATTGGCAGCCCGCAATCCGGCCCAGGCACTGGGGAGCCGTCGAGAAAAGTCCTCCGCACGATTGCGCACCGAGCGGCTGGTCAGAAATACTAAGCTTAGAAACACGCCAACCGCGGCCAAAAGCAGACGACGAGGAACCTGGATACTCCAATGCTTACTTGCGCCCAGTAACACGACATAGAGAGCCAGCGTAGCCACCAGCCTCGTGAGCGGGAAAAACTGAGAAATATAGGTAGGTACCGGTGCACAGGCGGTCACGAACAATAGTAGGAAGGCAATTGCGATGCGTTTTCTGGCCTTCACGACTAAGGCATCGAATCCGACAATAGCAGCGAAGATCAGGACCGTGGAGTGGTAGCTGCCCGTCGTGGAAGAGAGGAGCAAAATCAAAGGAACCAGAGCTGCCCATTCCAAAGCCGATCCCGCTTTGTCATCTCTATCACTCGCTGACAAAAGAAACCCAAAGAGCAGGGCCGTAGTCGTGGCAGCCACGGCGATGATGTAAAGCGCGGGCGAGTTTACGGACGGAGAAGCATTGAGTTCCGGCTCGAATAAGAAGAGGTGGCTCCAAAGTGTGATGAATGAGTTTCTCCAAAGCTCATAGGGCGCCAGCCAGTCTCCACGAGAGACCTGAGGGAGCACCTCGGAAAGAAATACAAAGTGGACCTCCCGACCGAGCGTGGCAATGGAAATTACAGCGAGAACGGATACGCCGCATATGAATCCTCCTACGGCTCGCCAATTCCGTTTCCAGAGAAAGAAAAGTAAGAAAAGTGCGGGGAATAACTTGAGCATGGCAGCTATCGCTAACAACAGGCCGGAGACGAAGGGCTGTTTCGAACATGATGCATAGTAAGCGACGCAGATTAGCAGAAGGACCAATGCGTAAAACTGGCCTAGCAGGAAATTCGAATGCAAGGGAACAATGCAGAGCAGGGATATGAGAATCAGACGTCGCCAGCCCAGTCTAGTCACCCTCTGCAGAGCCCAAACCGCGAGGGCCATGAAGAAAAGACTCAGGATCAGCCAGACACGCTTCGCTGCTAAAGGTGGTAACGCTGTCAGCGGAGCAATCGGGAGTGCGCAAATTGGAGGGTTTGGAGCAAAGCCGACTATGCCGTCCCGAACTCCGAATAGATCATTTTTCCGCTGGAACCAGGTCCATTCGTATACGCGGTCTAGCGGAACGCCTCGACGGTAGAGTGAGGCCGCAAGATAATAATTGGGAAAGTCGCTATTCAGGGTTTGCCACGCTGGTATCAACGCATGCCATATGAAAAGTGCTAGCAATGCAACGAGCAGCGCTTGCTCAGCGAGTCGCAGAAAGCGGAATTCCTTCGCCTCCTTGCGCAGCTGGGAAGAGTCAGACGTTTGCAAATCGCTCGGGCTCCTTGCTGGGGTGACAAATCGGGTCAACAAAAGGACGACCGACTAAGGACACTAAGTGACGGAATGGGCCCGCTCAGATGGGACCGTGACCTAAGCGACCTCTGTTTCTTATAACTATCTGTAGCGAGATAACGCATAGTCTGCGACACCATCCTTTGAATCACCATGCTGTGGCGACTGGCGCGGGATACTTCGAGCTCGGAGCTTCAGCACGGGCTTTTCCACTAAGTAGTAAGAAACTATTGCAGCTGCCAGCGTAAGAAACAGATTTCCCGGAAACATCGCATACCAGGAATGCGCAGACGGATCATCAAAAGGTCTGTGCCAGAGATAAAGACTGTAGCTGATTGTACCGATCCAAACTGGAACCGAAGCATTCAGCACGCGATATCGCATCGCCATTGCATTCTGTATGCAAAGCGCGATTCCTGCATGAAGCAAAGGTACGCCGGCACACTGATAGATCCGCGCGTGCCCGACCAAGTCCAACAGTGGGATCAGCGAGGTCAAAAGCCCAACAACCCAAAATCCCCGCGAAGTAAGGAGCCCACGCCATTTTGCAAGTTCAGGTTGAAAAAGCGCCAGCAGGCAACCGGCCGCCAGAGCATCCGCAGACGTGGCGATCGGATAGAGCGGGCCGTTACTCCACCCTCCGCTGATCAGTATCAACCGCGCGACCGGAGCCAGGAGCGTTACACCGATTGCCACCTTCCTGTCGGGGATCGCACCAATCGCCATAGCTGCTGGCCAAAACAGATAAAACTGCTCTTCTACCGATAACGACCAAAGATGCGACAGCGTGTGCGGGATGTACGTCTGGTACGAAGACAGGTAGGTAAACGCCATGACCATATCTCTTGCAGAGAGGCTGGCGCGGAAGATCACGCTAATCAGAATCATGTACAAATAGGCGGCCGGAAGAATCCGATAAGCGCGGCGCACGTAGAAATACCTGAGGCTGATGGCGCCAGTCTTTTCTCGTTCGCGCAGAAGGAGATGAGTAATAAGAAAGCCGGATAGAACGTAGAATATTCGCAACCCCACCTTGCCATAGCAGTTCGCAATCGCCCACAAATAGTGGGGATAGTGCAGGCTGAGACCGAAATGGCTGGCCAGCACCATGGAGATGGAGAGGGCCCTAATGCCGTCGAGCGATGGGATTCGCGAAGATGACATAAGCAGCTTTGGCGGACAAAAAGTAACAGTAGACTTATTTCCGTTCGAATTGGGGCTCGAGAATCTCGCTCAACCCACGCCATGACGTTACGCGGCGAGGTGCAGCCGCGAGAAAAGACCATACGAGCCCGCTGCCGTACACTATGGCACCAGCGCCAATCTGCCATCCAAGTGCAGCGTAAGTGTGCGCCGGGAATGTGTGCCTCGCAAGCCAGAGAACGACGGCCAACGGCACACAAAGTCGAAGGGGCTGCAGATATGCGCTTTTCAAGAATTGCCCCAGCGGCACTCCCACCTTTCGACTAGCGTGCCGCGGAAGAAAAAAAAGGCCGGTGCAGGACAATGGAATCGCTGTACCTAGCGCAATCCCTATCATTCCAAAGCGAGGAAGTAACAAAATGCTGAGTAAGACATTTACTACACCTTCCAACAGCAGAACCCAGGCGAGGACCTGATGGCGGCCCATGCCCAGGAGAATCCTCGTCGACGCAGACTGAGCAAGGTAAAGGGCCTTAGGTACCATGAGCAGCACGAGCACCGAATAGCTTGCAATGTACTTGGCTCCGACCCAAACCTCAATGATGGAGTGCCCAACAATGATCAGAACAACCGCAAGCGGAAACACGACCAGCGCACATGCCCGATTGCCAGCAATCAAGACGCGGCGCAATTGCTCCTGGTTCCCAGTCGCATGGAATTGGCTGGACATGGGTGTAAAGATCTGCGCCATGCTGCGAACGGCGTACGTCGAGTATTCAACTAGCTTGGAAGCGATGGAATAGAAGGTAATCGCAGTCGAAGACAAGAAGGCTCCGATCACGACCGCATCGGACTGAAATCGAAGCTTTTCGGCAAGAACAATGATGAAAGCAAAAGCTCCGTACCGGGCCAGCTTACCCAATTTCTGTACGTCGGCTCCCCGCAGACTCAAAGGCAGAGGAACTGTTCGGTAGGCCATCCACATCAAGACGAGATAACCTAAGAGATTGGCGCCAACGGTAACCGCTCCAATCGCCAGCAGTCGTCCTCCCTGAGAAAGCGCGAAGGCCACGGCCAGGCCGCGAAGCACAGTAATGGCCATTTGCGTGACCTGAACCTGGGCAAAGTTCTGCAGCCCTTCCAGAACGCCGGCGAACACAGTCAAAGGGAAAGTCAGGGCTACACTGGCGCCCGCCAGTAAGAAAAGGATCCGCGCTGTCGGTAGCAGCGTGACTGGAATCTTGAACAACACGGCCAGATAGACTGAACCGATGCCCGTAAGTATCAGCACTAAGACCGCTACACCCAGGTAGAAAACGAGACTGCTGGCGACCAACTGTCGAAGCTGATCTTCGTCACCGGTGGCAGCAGCCTTAGCCACGTATCGCACGACAGAAGAGCGGATACCTAGGTCCAACAAACCGAAATACCCTGTCAGTGAAAAGACGAGTATCCACACGCTGAAACCCGCATCGCCTAACCTGTGCAACACCAACGGAGATAGCGCGAAACTTACAATTGCATGGACAAGCAGGCTAAGCCATGTGGCGCTCACGTTCTTCATGGCCTGCCCCTTAATGCTCATAGCAATTAACCTTGGAGGACTCTGGACTCCGTCATGTGCTGTTCGTACCGGCGTGGATGTGACAGTTGGACGAGAACTGTGCCGATCCGATGGCGAGACCCTAAGACCTCCCGTGATGCACGCGAAAACGAAACATCTAGCCAGTAGAACGTCTGATCAACCGTCGCCAGCGTGGGACTTCCCACAGATAGCGAATTCCCGCACCTAGATGGAACGCAATCCGGCGAAGGACGCGCTCACGTTTTCGAAGTTGTGGTTGCAGCACGGATGCAGGCTTAGTCGTAATGGTGCGTGCGATTCGAGCTAATCGCTCCAGCGGAAAAAGTCGACCGCGAGCAACATCTCGCCGCCACGCCCTGGCATCGGAAGCGTATTGCTGGTGCAGGAAGAGAACCAGCTTGCAGGTAGGAAGAAGGCCGTAGTCGCCGAATTCGCCCACTCGATTTTTGCCAAAGACCCAAGACCGCGCATAGTGTTCAATCCATAGGCGCACCGCCGGGCGGAGATCGTCGATCCACTCCTGGATGGCACACGGGACGGGAGCCAGGAAGAACGACGCGGTAAGTTCTATCGCCACCGCCACCGCCTCTCGAAGCAGCGGATCATTTCCGAACTTTCGTGAGACTTTCTGCCACAGCAAGTGGTCCGTTCCGCGCTTTTCGATGAAATAGCCAATCTCATAAAGCCAGGACAGCTTCACCCAGCCATCCAAAATGTGATGGAAGCAGTGAAGCCCTTGCAGTACGAATGCATCCTCTTCCGACAGTGTCTGGTAAACAGATCCTCGGAGTTCACGGAGCGTAGTGTTCTCGATGAAACGCGGCTCTACCAGGGAAAGGCCGCGGAACTGGCTGACGGTCCGATGTAGTTCCACCGAATGCGGCGCTTCGGCTTTGTATTGTTCGTGTCCACGCGAAGGTTGTCCCGCTGACGGCATCACGAAGATCAGTTCCTGACTCGATTCCTTATGCAAGGAGTAGCCCATGCCTTGAAGCACGTGTCGTGCCTGTGGAAGGGAACGCTCATCGACGAGATAGTCAAAGTCGCTCTGGTGACGTAGCGACGCGTCGCGACAGAACTCAGGAACAAGAGTCAGGCCCTTGACAGCAGCGTACGTTACACCAGCCTCGCCGAACCTCCGGTTCAAGAACACGAACTGTTGTTCCATGTAGGCAACACGACGTTTATTCGCGGAGAGATCGCTATTGAGGAGTCGGAACGCTGAGTCCGGAACGAGATCCTCCGCCCGCCTGTCCTTGATCATTTGCAGGAAATAAAGGGCCAAGCCCATGTCGTTCATCCAGGCGAGGCAGTATTCCCACTGAGTCCGACTGAACCCTGACAGCCGGCTTACGAAATCACGAGACTCACCCGAAAAACTGAGCGATTCGACTATGGCTCTGGGCAAGCTATGTTTCATGCCAGCGCCTCGGGAACCCCGGCTCTTTCCCAAGACGCCGGAATTGGCAGACTAAAATCGCAGGTAGGGAGCTAGCCGCCCTAAATAGATGGTCTTTGCCCGCCAGACTGAAAATGGGCTTCTCCGCTGCGCCCAAGAAGAGTGCCTCGCGCCTCAAGCATTCGAAGCCCGCATCTTGGAAAGCCTGCATAATCGCGGCCTCAGAGTGTGGCCGGGTTTCGATTTGTGTCGACCCATGGATGTCACGGAAACCCGTGCGCCAACCCAAAGCGCGCGCTTCTGGGTGTAGATCGCTGATAAAGATATCGCCCTGCGATTTGGTCACGCGCGACAGTTCACGGGCCGAGCGTCGCAGGTCTGGAATATGGCTGAGAGCAAAGGAACAGATGGCAAGGTCGAACACTTTGGCGCAGAACGGGAGCCGCAAACAGTCCGCGCAGGCTAGGTGTTTCAACTTCGTGGCTGCCACCCTAAGCATGGCGTCCGAAAGGTCGACTCCGACCCCCAGCGCTGGTCCCCGAGCTTCGAGCTTTTCAAGCCAACGGCCCGTGCCGCAGGCCAAGTCAATTACGCGCCGGTGTTGCAATGGCGGTAGAAGATTCAGGAGATAACGTTCTTCTCGAGCCAGTAGCGGGTTGGGGGTACGGTCATAGCTAGCGGCCCAACGGGCATAGCCTTCTGCCACAGAAACCGACGGCATCTCGGCACCGGAAGGGAACGGTGCCGTCCGTTCCTCTTCCTGATTGAGGGTGCTCCTCACAGGCTCTCTGCCTTAGGCTTGCGAAGATCAATAAACTGCTGTGTCCATTCCAATTCGAAAGGGAAAGAGTAAATGCCCAAACGGTAGCGCCAACTGCTGAGAGCCTTTAGGGCCAACCGGCCCCAGTGGGGAAGACGGATGTCTTGGATCGTGGGCCATCGAGAGGAAACAACCAGTTCAAAGTTGTCGATCAACTGCTTTGTCTTCGGCCGCAGCCACGGTGTCTGCGGATCTTTTTGAGTAGCAAATCGCTGCCAACGATCTGTCGCCCACTCGTCCGCAGTAACCGGAAATTGAACCTTATCTTCCACGTTACCGTACATGCGCGCACGCTGCGGCACGGGTGTGTAGTGTTCAACGATGATTTCGGAGTCAGGATTCAGGTGCTTCAATTGGCGGATGAATCGGATGCAATCCTGCGTGTCTCCTTCTGGATCTTTCGGATTGCCGAAGATGATTGAAAACTCCGGAATGATGCCAAACTTCCGAATTCGCGAGGCAAGAGCCAGAGTGTCTTCGGCGCGCAAATCTTTGTTCATCTCTTTCAAATTCTCGTTCGATCCTGACTCTGCCCCAAAGAAAATCATCGCGCAGCCAGCTCGCCGGATGGCTTCAAGAGTGGCATCCGAATACTTCATCAGGATGTCAATCCGGCCTTCGCACCACCATCGCATGTTCAGCGGTGCAAGACGGTCCACCAGTTCGCGTGTGTGATCCTCGCGCAAGAAGAAGTTGTTGTCATAAAACTGGACCGCGTCAGCGCCGTATTGTTCCACCAAGTGCCGCAGCATCTTCTCCGTTCGCTCCGGAGACTCCATCTTTTGACGGCTTCCCGAGAACGTCACTACGCCACAGAAGTTGCACCGATAGGGACATCCGAGGCTGGCCTGATGGACTGCGGTCCGCTTTCCCAGAAACGAGGGTCGAAGATATTTGTCAGCCGGGATCGCGTGATATGGATACCACGGGGAATCATCGACACTTCGCATCGGTCGCTCCGGATTGTGCAGCGGAGTTCCCTCGGGAGTCTTGTAGGAAAGGCCGGCGATGCTGTCCAGTGCGCGCCGACCGCGGATTCCTTCCAGCAACTCCAGAAACGTCTGCTCCCCCTGTCCGCGCACGGCATAGTCCACGTACGGGGTATTGAGCGCAGCGGCCGTGTAGTTGCTAGCGAAATAGCCGCCCCAAACAATCGGCAACTTTGGGAAACGCTTTCGAACTTCGCTGCATGTCGCCACCGCGCCCACCGTTTGCGGTCCGGGCATGACCGTTACAGCAAGAAGTTCGACCGAATTCCCCTGGATGAGGGCGATGAGGCTCTCGGTAGGATGCGGATCAAGATTGCCGTCCACGATCGCATACTGCTCCTTCCCTTCCACCATGCCAGCGATTGCCAGAATCGAAAGTGGCAAACGGATGTTACGAGGCTTCGTTGCTTTCGGATTGTAGAAGAGGATCATCTTCGAGTTCGCGTCTAAGTTTCGGCGTTGCTATGCGAGGCAATACCGGGAAAAGGGTGTTTTGAAAAGACGTTAGCAGTCCTACTCTTCCAAAATGTCTCCAAATTGTCACGGTTCTGTAAAACACAAGTGACAGAGATTTGACAGGTCGCCGACAATTGCTTCCGCCTTGGGTCTTAGCCTGCGGAGAATGTTTCCGACGAATCGGGGGCCCAATTGACGTGGCTGACGTCCTGCTGACTCATTCCTATCACCTCTATTACGATCGCAAGCAGACGCGGAAGATGCAGCCCTATCTTCCATTGGGCACACTCTATGGCGCAGCGCTGCTACGAAGTGCGGGTGTGTCCGTAGCGGTATTTGACACGATGCTCAACAACCCAGATGAGACGTTTGAGGACGCGCTGAAGCAGCATCGACCGCGGATCGTCGTGATTTACGAAGATAGTTTCAATTTTCTTTCGAAAATGTGTCTGTCTCGCATGCGGGAAGTGGCATATCACATCTTGGAGACCTCCCGTCGCGCTGGAGCAACCGTCCTGGTCAATGGTTCCGACGCTTCCGATCACGTTTTGGACTACCTGAGAAAAGGTTTCCGCTACGTGCTGCTGGGAGAGGCGGAGTTGACTTTGCTGGAGTTGGTCGAGCAACTATTGAAGGGGCGTGAGCAGGCGGTTGCGGGAATACCTGGCCTGGCATACTTGCGTGAGGGTACCGGCGAATTGGTCCGCACCGAAAGCCGTACGCTGATGCGAAATCTGGACGGCCTTCCCCACCCGGCACGCGATCTGATTAATGTGGAGCAATATCGGTCGGCTTGGAACCATGCCCATGGCTACTTTTCGATGAACATCGTCTCGAGTAGGGGATGTCCATTTCGGTGCAATTGGTGCGCGAAACCGATTTACAGCGATTCATTTGCTTTGCGTTCGCCGCGGAATGTTGCGGAAGAAATGCATCGCCTAAAGTATGGCTGCCGGGCAGACCATCTCTGGTTTGCCGACGACATTTTCGGCTTGCAAGGAAAATGGGTCCGCGAGTTGGCCGATGAGGTTGAACGGTTGGATGCGGCCATACCCTTCAAGATGCAATCGCGTGTGGATTTGATGACTCCGGATGCTACCTACGCTTTACAGCGTGCTGGCTGCCAGGAAGTCTGGATGGGGGCCGAATCGGGGTCGCAAAAGATCCTCGACGCCATGGACAAAGGCACCACACTTGATCAGATCGCAGCGGCACGGATTAACTTGAGAAACGCCGGCATCCGGGCCTGCTACTTCCTTCAATTCGGATATCCGGGCGAGACTTGGGATGACATTCTGAAAACGGTAGCGTTGATTCGCGAGACTCGTCCGGACGATATCGGAGTGTCGGTTTCGTATCCGCTGCCGGGAACGAAGTTCTACGATCGTGTGAAGGCACAGCTCGGGGAAAAAACGAACTGGTCCGACAGTGAGGACCTTGCGATGATCTTTCAGGGCGCATACACAAACGAGTTCTATCGTGCCCTACATGATGCCTTACATGCGGAGGTTGACTCCTGGACTTCATCGGGACGCGGGGAGAGCGAGAAGGAGCAGCCTTCCGGCGTCGGGTCCGTCGACCTATGGGAGCAAATAGCTCTGCTGGAAAAGACTTGCCGTAATCCGCGCCCGACTGCGCTCGATGTCGCTCCCGGCAGAAAGTTGGTGCAGTTGTCAGCTGCCCATGCCGCGCCGATTCTTCAGGAGCCTTGCGGATTCTAGGAAGCTGATCAGGTTCATGGATCTACTACTCACTCACGGCTATTTCCTTGAAGAAGATCCCAAGGAAGTTCAGATCATGAAGCCGTATCCGCCTTTAGGGATTCTCTATATTTGCTCGCACCTGCGCAGCAGAGGCATGAAGGTCGAGGTCTTCGACTCTACCTTCTCTTCGCGATCGGCATTGTTTCAGTTGCTCGCGCAAGGACCGCCTTCAATCCTGGGGGTGTACGCCAACTTGATGACTCGCCCTAACGTTGTGGAGATTCTGCGGGCGGCAAGAAATGCGGGTTGGCAAACAATTGTCGGCGGTCCCGAACCCAGTGCATACATCGCCGAGTATCTTGATGCGGGAGCCGACGTAGTGGTGATCGGAGAAGGTGAATTCACCTGTGAGGAGCTGGTTCCAGCGCTGCAAACGGGATCTTCGGAAGGGCTGCAACGTGTTCATGGAATCGCATTTCGTCAAGCAGACGGAACGATTGTGCGAACTCCGCCACGAGATCAAATCCGCGATCTCGACGCCCAACCTTGGCCGGCGCGAGACGCCATCGATTTTGAGCGGTATGTTACGACTTGGCGCGAGCACCACGGTACCGGTTCGGTGTCTATGATCACGGCGCGCGGCTGCCCCTACCACTGTCGCTGGTGCAGCCATGAAGTATTTGGCAAGAGTCATCGCCGCAGAACGCCCGCTGCGGTGGCCGAAGAACTGGAATGGTGCGTCCGTCAATATCACCCCGAAATCGTTTGGATGGCCGATGATGTATTCACCATTCATCACGGCTGGCTCTTTCAATACGCGGCCGAACTGAAAGCTCGCGGACTTCGTATTCCGTTCGAGTGTATTTCGAGAGCTGATCGTCTCAATGCTCGAGTCGTGGAAACGCTGGCCGAAATGGGATGCTTCCGTGTCTGGATCGGTTCCGAGAGCGGGTCTCAGCGAATTCTGGACGCAATGGAGCGGGGTGTAACGGTTGAGCAGGTCCAGAGTGCGGTCGCCCTTTGCAAGTCGCATGGAATCCAGACGGGGATGTTCTTGATGTGGGGCTATGAAGGCGAAGAGCTTGCAGATATCGAGGCAACCATTCAGCATGTGAAGACGACCAGTCCTGATGTCTTTTTCACCACTGTTGCGTATCCCATCAAAGGAACAGCATATTTCGCCGAAGTGTCGGAGAACGTGGAAGCTCTAAAGCCATGGAATGTCGGATCAGACCGAGAAGTGCGCATCCGGGGCCGGCATTCGCGGCAGTTTTACGGTTATGCAGACCAGTTAATTCGCAGTGAAGTCGAACTGGATCGGATTTGCAGCCAAGCCAATATTGATTCACCCACAATCACTCGCTTGAAAGACAAGATTGCTGATTCTCGTGCTAGCTTGTACGCCTCGGCGCACGAAGTAGAGGCTTAAGTACATCCCGTGTCAGTAGCGCAGTTACAGCCAGATCCGGCTCCGTTCGACGCTATCGCCCAACGCTACGACGAGATCTTTACCAACTCCAGGATTGGACAAGCCCAGCGCGCCTCAGTATGGAAAGAGCTAAGGAAAACATTCCGAGGTGGCGATCGGATACTCGATCTCGGTTGCGGGACCGGCGTGGATGCATGCTTTCTTGCCGACTGCGGCGTCAACATTCGGGCCCTCGATTGCTCAGCCGAAATGATCGGTGTCGCAGTGAATCGAGTGCAGGCGGGGGGAAAACAGAATTGGGTGCAGCCTCAGGTGCTAGCCGTAGAAGAAATCGCAACTTTGCGAGATTGCGGGCCCTTTGACGGAGCGTTTTCCAATTTTGGCGCGCTCAATTGTGTTGCAGATCTCAGGTCCCTGGCGAAAAATCTGGGCATGCTGCTTCGTCCCGGAGCAACTGCTCTACTTTGTTTCTTGGGGCCTATTTGCTTATGGGAAATAGGCTGGTACCTGGCACACGGAGATCCCCGAAAGGCGCTCCGCCGGTGGCGACGAGCGGGAACGACTGCGCGATTCGGAGACGGCCCTACCGTGCAGGTTCGATACCCAACTGTGCGGTCTGTTGCCCGTACATTCTCGCCCGAATTTCGGCTGCAGTCATGCAAGGGAGTTGGAGTTATAGTGCCACCCAGCTATGTCGAGGATTGGTTAGCTCGCTTTCCATTCGGTCTCGAACTCGCGAGGGGAGCCGACATGTTACTCGGTCGATGTCCGGGCGTGCGCGCGCTTGCCGACCACGTCCTGCTTGAGTTTGTAAGACAGCCTGTATGATCCACTCCACGAAATCGCCCAACAAGAAATTGGCGCCAGAGGCTCCGGCGGCAGTTTGGCCTCGGCTGCAATGCCCTGCATGCCAGCAGCAGTTGCCGGGTTCGGCTTCAGTCGGACAACCGTATCTTTGCTTCGCGTGTGGGTTCTCAATCTCGGGGAACGCTGGAATTTGGCGTGCGCTGTCGCCTGATCGTGAAGGATACTTTCGACAGTTCGTTGAACAGTATGCCGCGGTTCGCGCCAAAGAAGGCCGAGGCTCAACCGGTCCGGACTACTATTTGGCATTGCCGTTCGAAGACTTGACCGGCAACAATTCATGGCAGTGGCGAATCCGAGGCCGTACCTTCCGGTATCTGGAAAAACATCTTCTGCCAAAAATTGAGCGCGCTTATCCTAATGGTTGCGATGTTCTGGATATCGGCGCCGGTAATTGCTGGTTGAGTTTTCGAATGGCGCTCCGAGGGCATCGTCCTGCCGCAGTCGATCTGCTGGACAACGAGTCGGACGGTCTGGGCGCGGCGAAACACTATCTCAACCAGTTGCCCCGGCCCTTCCTTCGCTTTCAGGCCGAGATGGATCGCTTGCCGTTTGCGGAGGGGCAATTCGACATAGTCATATTCAACGCTTCATTTCACTATTCCGCGGACTACGAGCGCACTCTCGCGGAAGCCTTGCGGTGCCTGCGCCGTCCCGGCAACGTGATTATTGCGGACTCCGCTTTCTATCGGCGCGAGGAAAGCGGTCGCGCCATGCTGGAGGAGAAACGAGCTCTGTTCGAGCGACAATTTGGTTTCCGTTCCGACAGCATACCCAGCTGCGAGTATCTCACGCCGCAAACGCTGGATCACCTGGCCAAGAGATTCGCGGTGCAGTGGAAACTGTTCAAACCATGGTATGGCACTGACTGGGCGCTGCGGCCGTTGAAGGCCCGCCTCGCACGGCGCCGCGAGCCGTCGAGGTTTTACCTGCTTTGGGCCCTAGTGGCAAGTTGATGAAAACCCTGGTCGACATCGCGATTCCACGTAGATCCTCGGGGGCCGATGAGGCCGCTTTCGCAGTCCACCGGCTTCAAGCGATGCCCGTCATTGTGATTTCTCCTCACAATCAATGCAACTGTCGCTGTGCCATGTGCGATATCTGGCGAATTCGGGATCCTCAGCAGCTCACATTGGGGGATCTCGAAAGACAACGAGATTCATTTCGCGACTTAGGAGTTCGCTGGGCCGTATTTTCTGGCGGCGAAGCGCAATTGAATACTCAGTTGTTCACACTGGCTCAGATGCTCCGTGGAGAGGGAATTCGAATCACGCTGCTCACGGCGGGACTTCTCTTGGAACAAGAGGCTGCGTTGATCGCAAGAAATATCGACGACGTCATCGTTTCGTTAGATGGACCGCCTGCGCTACACAATGCAATCAGGCGGGTGCCACGCGCATTCGAGAAGTTGGCATGCGGCATTGAGGCAATTCGGCGAGTTCGCCCAGACATTGCGGTCAGCGCACGCTGTACGGTTCAGAAGGCAAATCATCGTGCGCTCTGCGGGACTGTGCGATCAGCCAAGAAACTCGGGTTGAACTCAATCTCATTCCTTGCGGCCGACGTTTCCTCAGACGCTTTCAATCGCGCTGCAGGCTGGTCTCCTGAGCGTCAGGACAAAGTGGCTTTGAACCCTGCGGAAGTTGAATCGCTGGCTGCGGAGATTGAGCGGTTGATCAACGAGCAAAACGCGGAATGGGGCAACGGATTTGTGGCGGAGAACCCAGCAAAACTGCGCCGGATCGTCCTTCATTTTCGCGCACATCTGGGACAAGCAGAGCATGTCGCTCCTCGTTGCAATGCACCTTGGGTATCAGCTGTGGTCGAAGCATCGGGAGACGTGAGACCGTGTTTCTTCCATCCCAAGCTGGGAAATATTCATGGTCGGCCATTGCAGGAAATCGTGAATGGTTCTGAGGCATTGCAGTTTCGGGCTAATTTGGACGTCTCCACAAATCCGGTCTGTCGCCGCTGCGTTTGTTCGTTGCACATTCAGCGATCGAAAGAGTGATCACCAGTGCGCGGTGTGGCTGAGCAGAATTCTACCTCTTCTCCGTCTGAAACTAGACCAAGGTCGACTAGTCCACCGGTTCGATGCTGGACACCTTAATCTTGTTCTTCTCCAGCGTGCCTTTAACCCTGACCTTGCGACCAGCGAAGGTGTCAGCCTTGTCCTGGTCGTCAAGGTTGTAAACGGTTTTCTTGGACGGATCGAAGAGCACGTACTTTGTACCCAGTTGAGTGCATTTCCGGGCGCAGCTCTGCTTGTCTCGCCCCATACTCTTCATTTCATCCATCATCTTTTCGTGCGAGCCATCCTTGGCGCAAAGCGCGTCCGAAATTTCCCCTGTGAATACCTGGGAGTCAGTTTGGTTGGGCTGCCCGGCCCATAGCGAACACGTCAACAGGCAAAGTGCAAACAGGGCTGGAATATAGCGAAGCTCTCTCAATTTCCTACCTCCAAACGAAATTAAACCGCCTTCGAAAACAGCTTAAGGAAGTCTGCGTGGTTCACTTGTCATGATCTTGTCAACAAATTGCAAGCTGCAAGAGACAACCTGAAATCAACGGTTCTTAACGGAAGAGTGACAGAACGGTGACATTTTCATGACATATATGCTATTCGCGAGCGGCTAGTCTTGGGACAGCTTTTCAGTCCAACAGAAGGAAACCTACATGTGGCAAGAAAACAGGCGTCATTGCTTAGCGGTCGCTTTCACATTCGTCTGCATTTTCACGCTCGCGCCGCTGTCGCTTGCTACGCCGGCTGACGGTTCCGACGAAGGACCGGAGAAGGCTCAACCCAGTCCCGGGAACGTAGTCACACCGACCAACGCCGGGATCTCTTTTGTAGAAGGTTCCGACACCCAGGTTTACGTCGAACACGACGGGAAGAAATATCTGGTTGACGTTGCGCACCATGAGATCAAAGAAGTGGCCGCATCCGATCCTACCCAGACAACTCCCGAGACCAGCTCAAGCCGCTTAGCGCCTGAGAGCGAGAAAACCGGGGACACAGCAACTCAGAACACTACAGCTACGGCTGAGGCTGCCCCGAAAAAGAAAGAGACGGTCTACAGAGCAGGCGACGATCTCGTCTTCAATGTTCCTACCGGTCGGCGTGTGGAGCGCCACGGCCTCTACATTAACTTTACGCATCGGTTTCCGTACGAGCCGGCCTTCACCACGCCAGGTCGGGGTGGCACTCTGCTAGGTCTGGATGATTTTGCGGTCCCGTCCTTCGGGTTCCGGTACGGATTGACGTCGAGACTCTATGCCTTTGCCTATCGTTCCCCCAGCGTCATCGGGCGCCCGATCGAACTGATGCTTGGCTATAACTTTCTCGATGAGCACGATGGGAATCCTCTCAACCTTGCGGCCAGATTCTCAGTGGACGGGCAAAACGACTTTCAAAGGAATTTTGCCGAGAACTTCGAGCTAATCGCCTCGCGCAGTATCGGCAGACGGGCACAACTGTACGCGGCCCCAACGTTTACAATCCATGCTCGTCCGCTGATGCAGGACATCAATCCGACACTGGCCGATGCGATTCCAGAGCAGCCTTGTTCCGCTCCGTTGGCGAATGGGATCTCAGGCGGACTGAATCTGAAGCCCTGTGCCAACACGATTTCCCTTGGTCTTGCAGCTTCGGTGGACATCCGAAAAACGGTAGCTGTGATAGCCGAAGTTACTCCGACCCTGCTAAACGCTAGTGATTTGGGAATTCATCGTCCGGAGTTCGCATTTGGCATCCAGAAAAAAATCTGGCGGCATGCATTCACCCTGGGCTTCGGCAATGGCCCGGCCACGATCGTTTCGCAGAGGGCTGGCACCAATGCTACCTTCTTGGGCAGTTCCAGTGCCGACAAGCCAAGCAAGGTTTTTATTGGGTTTGATCTAAGCCGACAAGTCTTCTAAGTAATGATCAAGGAAGAGAGCCACCTGAGAAACGTAACCGAGAACGCCTCCGTTGACTGACAGCTTGGTTGCCCCATCGTCGGCGGCGTCCTGTTCGCTGAACTCTGAAACCTGCTGGAGCAAGTATTTCTTTCCCGGACTCTGCGATCCGGCACTACTTCCGCGTCGTTCTCGATTTACGCGGCGCTGAGCCTTGTCGTACCCAGCCGTTCTGCATAAAATTCTTCAGCAAGGGGTACACCACATTAGAGTGCATAGCCTTGCTTCCGAAAATCAGACCGGACGTCTTTTTCAAGGCATATCCGTAAGCGGGTTTCGGAGTAGCGCGGCCAAAAGTACAAGCCCAGTCATGATTGACAGCTCCCAACCCCCAGGAACCGAGGCGCAAGACCAACAGCCAGCGGGTCCAGGAATAGAAACCGTGTGAGTGCGATGAGTGGTAGAATCTCGTGCGGGTGCCCTCTTACGGCTTGGCCGGGGGCACCGCCGAGAACGGCTACAAATTTACTTCATGGGCAAATGACAATGACCTGTGTAAATCCACGAATACTTGCACACTTTCTTGTATAGTTTCACGTTGGTGGTTTTGGATGGCAAAGGAACAGTGCAAAATAAGCTGTAAAATCAATCACTTCCTGACGCCGGGATGGCGGAACTGGCAGACGCAGCGGACTCAAAATCCGCCGACCTTCGGGTCTTGGGGGTTCGACTCCCCCTCCCGGCACCAAGCCTTGAACCCTTCCGATTGATGCAGCTGCTTAACAGGGGCAGGTTCGTCAGGATTCTCTTCGGTGGGTTCAATGCCCGAGACTATGCCCGTCGCGAAATTCTGGCCTTCCTAGATGGCCTCTCTTTTCCGCGATTCCACATTTCCCAACAAGCGCTAACTCAGGGGACAATGAGCTGGCCCCAGCGGGGTTGTTCATCCAGACTGATGTCCAGCGCGGCTTTTGCGACCACTTCATGGACTGGGACCCTCGGCTGAGACAATCGGAAAGCCTCATCACCGACTCCATTGCTATGACGTTGCGCGCCGCAAGGCGGCTCGGATGTGCTGCCTTGAATCACCACACGCTTGTGCTTCCGCACTCAGAACGACAATCTCGCACTCAACTGAATCTCCCGCCCCGGTGTCATCGCCATCGTGATCGTCCCGAACTGCGGGGTATTGACGAACCGGTTCGGCGTGCCTAGGTTCACCTTATTCAGCGCGTTGAAGGCTTCGCCCCGGAACTGGAAGCTGGCCCTCTCAGAAAGCCGGAAAGTTCGTGCCAAGGCGAAGTCCAGTGTCTGCATCGGTGGACCGTACACCGAGTTCCGTCCAACATCCCCGAATGTGAACGCAGGCGGGGTCGCAAACGCTGCCGGGTTGAACCACTTGTCGGCGGTGCGCGTGCCGGGACCAAACACGGGCTGTCCTGTAACGTTTGCTCGAATCGGGTTCTCGCCCAGCACGGTTCCCGAGTTCGCCGTGTCTCCGAATACCGAAATAGTAAACGGCATTCCCGACTCCACTTGGTAGATGGTCGTGAAGTGCCAGTTTTCAGTGAGCATGCGCGTCAGCATCGTTGTTTGGAACGCGGGGATGTCGTAAACGCTGCTCAGCGCAAAGCGATGGCGCACGTCGCACCCGGGGCCTTTCTCCGCCGCCAGGTCACTATTGTTCTGCGGGATCGCTGCCTCGTCCATGGGGGAACGGAAGTCCGGCGCGTTGGTCAAGGTCTTGGCGTAGGTGTAATTGGCCAGGAAGCTAAGACCGTGCGAATACTTTCGCCGCACGTTCACGTAACCCGCGTCGTACCAGCTTTGCGCCGTGTCCTCCAGTCGGTTGATCGTGCTCACCGGAAAAGTCTGACTCTGGATGATGGCATCCGGATCGCTGCTGGGCGTCAACACCGTGCCATTGACGAAGGTGAGAGTCGGGAACGGGCGTCGCGGGCCGATCGGGCCGGGCCCGGGAGGCGCATTGTTAATCAGGTGAGCCCGCTGCAGGTGAAACCCGCGCGCACCCAAATATCCTACGGCGAGAGTGGTGTTGCCGCCGAAGCTTTTCTCCAACTGCGTATTCCACTGCTGTATGTACTGCGCGCGGGCGTTGGGATCGAACGCCGTAAAGCTCACCGTGGTTGGTTTCAGCGTGCCGCTTCCCAATACCGGCGTGCCGAAATTCATACCACTAGCGAATAGGGCTGCGGGCGGTGTGAAATTGTCGGACTGCTGCGTTTCCGGAAAGACATAAGGCACGTTGTGCCGCTGGTTGCACCACGTGTTTTGGTCCACCGGCGTAAAGAAAACGCCGTAGCCAGCACGAAATACAAGTCCGACGCTGGGCAGATTCTTCGCGATTCCAACACGCGGCGCGAAGTCGTGTTTGTTCGAATACAGCAATCCCTTCGGATATCCTTGCTCGCCTCCGATGAAAACGTGCGGCACACCGCCCTGGAATATCAGGTTTGAGTTGGTGTTGTTGAGATCGTAGAGTGGGCTCGTGTATTCATACCGCAACCCGAAATTCACAGTCGTAGTCGATGTGACTTGCCAGCTGTCTTCGGCGAACGCGTCATATCCCCAGTTGCGCAGATTCATCTGCGGCACACCCGCCTGGCGCTGTTTTACCGCCGGCAAGCTCAGCAGCAGACTGGCAAATCCCGACCCGCTGCCGTCGTTGAATCCGAATTCTGTCGTATAGCCGTTGGTGTACTGGTAGTAGCCGCGATTCTGGAAGAAGCCCCACATCGGCCAAATGTAGCGCCGAGCGTCACCGCCGAACTTCATACTGTGACGCCCATGCTGCCAGGCCAAGGTGTCTCTTAGCTCTACAGTCGTATCCCAGGCGTGCATGGGTGTGGCCGCGAATGTGTCTCCAATTCCCGTGTAACCTTGCGCCGCAAACCACGGAGCACCCCATGCCCCCGGCCCGCCGAACCCGACCCCCTGAATCCCGAGTTGGGTGACGATGTCGTTTACGCGGTCGTTCTGCGAGGTCCGATCCATCGAGAGGCGCGAGAACGCGAGCGACACCGTGTTGAGTTTGTTGCCGGAGAGGATGTGGTTCCACGAAACCACCGCCTGCTGTGACAGGTTATCGAAGTTCACGCCAAACCCGGGCAGGTTCTCGGTCGTCGAGGTAACTCCGCTGCTCGGGGAAAACCCACGTTCTGCGCTCACCGAGTAACGCGCCAGCACCACGTCGCTGTTCGGGAACACGTGGTCCACCCGCACGGTGCCCTGATCCTGGTGATGGTTCTCGTTGCGGATGTCGAGATAGTTATTCGAGTCGACGCCCGAGTTGCTCATCATCATCATGTTCGGCATCGGCAGATACTGCATGAGGAACGCTTCCAGTTGCGGATTGATCCGACCCATTGGAACCTGGTTGTTGGAAAACTGGCTGCGCGTGTACGGAAAATTGTTTGGCCCGGTCGGCTTGGTCGGATCGTAGTTTGGGTTGGCGACGGCGGTGGTCGGATCGTAGATCTTGACCGTACTCATGCTGAAGTCGCCCTGGATTTCCTGTGGCGTGGGAACGGTGAGAGTCTGCGCATCCGCCTGCGCCAGCCGCAATCCTTCATAGTTCAAGAAGAAAAATGTCTTCTTGCCCTTTCCCAGGAGCGGACCTCCGAAAGAGCCGCCGAAATTGTTCTGGACGAGATGGTTGTTGCCCATGGACCCAAAAGTGGTGGCATCCATCCCGCCGTTGCGCAGGAACTCGTACATCGTTCCGTGATACTGGTTAGTTCCGGCGCGAGTCACGATATTGATCTGCCCGCCACCGGCGCCGCCCATGTCGGCCGTATAACTGCTGGTCTCGACCTGGAATTCCATGACGGCATCGGGCGACGGACTCAGGTTCTGTGTGTTGAACGTCGGATCGGTATTGGTCGCTCCATCGAGCAGGAAGAAGTTCGCATTCGGGCGGTTGCCGCCGATCACCAGGGCGGAGCGTTGTCCTGGCCGCCAATACAACGGATTCGTTTCCCCGGTCTGCGCGCCAAAGCCCACGTGCGCGCCCGGCACGGTCAGCACCAGGTCCACCAACATGCGGCCATTGAGCGGAAGTTCCTGCACCGACTTCCGTTCCACCACTTCGCCCACGCTGGCATCTGTGGTCCGAAGGACGTCTGCCGATGCGCTCACCTGCACGCCTTCCTTTACCGTGCCGACGGTGAGTCCGATATCGATGGCCAGCTTCTGCCCGACCTCAAGACGCAAGGACTGCTTGACGGCCGCGAAGCCTTGAGCCTCGGTCGTAAGTTCATAGTCGTCCGGCGGAAGCGCAGAGGCGGAGAACAGCCCTCCCTCGTTCGTGGTGGCCACGCGCGTCGCACCCGTGCTAAGAGCTTTAAACTTGATCGTGGCCTTCGTGATGGGCAGACGCTGAGCGTCTCGAACCGTGCCGGTCACCATAGCAAAGTTGCTCTGGCCGAACACCGGTACGGCCACGCCGAGCAGACACAAAAGGGCGAGAGTTCCACGCATGTGCTGGTCTCCTAATGTGATAGAACCCCAACTGAACCGGCAAGCTGTCGGGACTATGCCTGCTGGTCCGACCGGTTCGAGGATCTCGAACCGGAGATGGCGAACAATCTAGAAGGGAACCGCAGCGGGCAGCAATAGTAGGAAAGAACTAGAAGTGACTTGCCGACGTTGTCAATCCTCGGGGAGCGAGGTGTCTTTCCTGTGATTTGGACCGTCGCTGCGGTTCCGCAGAATTGTGACCAATATCACGCACGAGTGTGATTCATTATCAACCAGCGCCTCCATGGCCATCAGCAGTAACAGGCTCATCTTGGAACAAGGCCAGAGCTCGCCAGTCCTCAAAATGATGTGGGGGGAGGCAACGTCCGATGCACTCCCGCGTCCCAGTTATTTGTGCTAAGTCTTTTTGCTGCTAACTTCCACGTCGGACGGCGAGCAGGTTCGGCATTTCTCTCCGCCCCAAGGCACCGCATGTCGATCAGAACGAGAATCTCAGATTCCAGTCGCGGGGCGTTCTCTCCACCACGTCCCGGACTTGTGATTGAAATCACATCTACGTGTGATTCACCATCCGGCGAAGCTTCCACCACCATCGCTAGTATCAAGCCCATCTTGGAACAAGGCCAGAGGCCACAAACTTCTCGAATTCATAGACTAGGAGGCGATTCAGATGCGCTCGCGCGGCCCCATGTTTGTACTAAGTCTTTTGCTGCTAACGCTTGTCATTACGACCGCCAGCAGCTTCGCCATTCCCGCTTTCTCACGTCAGTACGGGACGTCCTGCACCACCTGCCATGTGAACTTCCCGAAACTCAACGACTTCGGCAAGGCGTTCAAAGATGCCGGCTTCAAGTTCCCCACGGATGACGAGAGCTTCCTGAAAGTCCCTCCCGTCATGCTTGGCGCTCCGGCGCAGAAGGAACTTTGGCCACACACGGTGTTTCCGGGCACCATCCCAGGCCTGCCACCAATTGGCCTGCGCTTCAACCAGTTCTTCCAGTACACCCCCGCCAGTGCGAACAATTACAACCCGGCGGGATCAACCACCGCTCCGAACATACCGCGCACGGATTTTGAACCGGGTTTCTTCAGCATCTTCATGGCGGGCAATTTCGGCAGCGACATTGCCTTCTGGGTGGATGACGACCTGAGCGTTTCCGGCGCGAATGCTAACGGCGCTCTTGGCGATGGCTATCTGAAGTTCGTCAATTTAGGCCGCGTTTTCAAGTTGCCGACAGATTCTTTGAGCCTTCGTGTTGGACAGTTCGAGCTCGACTTGCCCTTTACGCAAGCCCGGTCCATCAACATCAGTCCCTACGACATCTACACAGAGGCGAATATCGGCATCGCCGATCCCACCAAGCAGAATGTGAATAACATATCTGAGCTGCAGGATGCGGGACAGGGCATCGAGGTCAGTGGAGGCCACTTGTATGGCGGCTACCACTATTCGCTAGCCATTGTGAACCAGAACACCAGCGGAAACGCGGCTGCGCCTCCGAACGTTGCCTCGCCGGCGGGTTTCTTCTCCGATTCCAACTATAAGGACGTCTATGCGAACTTCTCCTACCGCTTCAACTTGGAGAAAGATCCTGCGAGCCGTCATGACATACAGGCGGCCGGAGCGACCGGACCGCGCGACCATACTTACCTGAGTTTGGGAACGTTCTATTTCAAGGGACGATCGGTGCAGCGCTTCAACGGCGTCGATGCTAGCGACAACGCCACCATACTCACCGCACGCGAGCCTTTCTATCGCTTCGGCGGCGATTTTGGCTTCAACTATCGCACCTTCAACCTGTTCGGTCTCTACATGTACGGACACGACGATGATCTGCTTTTGAACTCCCCTGTAGCCGGCGCAGCCACCGGTTTTACCCCCGGCCCAGCGGCTAAGTTCAACGGCGGCTTCCTCGAGGCTGATTACCTCATGCTGCCATGGGTCATGGGGATTATGCGCTACGATCGCGTGCAGTCTTCGGCGGACTTCTTGAACCAGTCTGGCAGTGCCAACTACTTTTCACCGATCGGGAGCACTCGCAACCGGGTCACGCCGGGAGTGCAGTTCCTGATTCACGCCAACATCAAGGCATCGTTTGAGTACGCGATTCGACCGAAGCAGGCCTTGGCCTATGACGCAAACGGAAACGCTGTAAGTCCGTTCCGTACGAACACAGCCACGGGCGCACTGGAGTTCGTGTACTAGGCGTAGTCTTAAGGCAACAATTGACACAGAAATCCTAGGAGAGAAAATGAAACGCACTTTGACAATGGTAATAGCAGTAATCGCGATGCTGAGCCTGGCGGCCAGCGCCGGCACGATCAGCGGAAAAGTCTCGGGCGCAAAAGGGGAGTCGGTCGTTTATGTCGAAGCGATTCCTGGGAAGACTTTTCCGGCTCCAACCAACAAACCTGTAATCGACCAGAAGGGTCTGGTGTTTACGCCACATATCGTGGCCGTGCAGCAGGGCACAACGGTGGAATTTCTAAACAGCGACAAGGTTGCCCACAACGTCTTCTGGCCCAGCGTGGGAGGCGACAAGAAGTTGACCAAGAACATGGGTACGTGGCCACAAGGCGAGAAGCGGTCGTTCAAGTTTGACAATCCCGGAGTCGCGCCGCTGTTCTGCAATGTGCACCCGGAAATGTCAGGCTATGTTGTGGTCTCGCCAACTCCGTATTTTGCGGTAACGGATAAGGACGGGAACTACAAGATCGAGAATGTGCCTGACGGCAGCTACACTCTTACTGCCTGGAACGAGGGCGCGAAGAAGCAGTCCAAGCCCGTCACCGTCGCCGGTGAGGGCAAAGCGGATTTCACCCTGAGCAAGTAAGGAGCAAGCAAGCAGCAGGTCAACGGGGAGCGGTTGGAAGTGCTGGACTGCGCTCCCCGTAACTTTCGCAGGTCCCATTCGCGAAACCTCTTTTCAATGGTTCGCTTTCACAGGAGGTAGACGATGACAACTTTCGCCCGTGCTTGTTTGCCCACTCTCCCGCCTTGGCATGAACTCTACCGATCCGCGCTTTTCGAGACGGACCGAAGCAGGCTGCCCGAGCGCATCGCGCAGGCAGAGCGCGCTATCGCAGCGCGTGCGCAAGAGATTTTTGGCGCATTGACGGACACGATCGAAGAGGATCACGCCATAGATGATGCGATGTACGCCTTGCGGGCACTACGGAACTGTCTCAGCCTCGAACGGCTTTCGGTTCGCGACCAAGTGGTGAGACTACGAGCTTGACGACTCGGCCGTGCGCTTAGAATTCAGCGGCCGCAAGCCGGAAAAACTAACGGAAAATGCTGAAGCGATTCAAAAACAAGAAGGTCGACGCGGATTGGCTGCACACGAATTTCCCTTGCATGATGGCCTGTCCAGCCCACACCAACGCCGGGCGCTACGTCGGACTGATCGCTGAGGGCCGATTCGAAGAAGCGTATCGTCTGGCGCGCGATCCCAATCCCCTGGCCAGCATTTGCGGACGAGTCTGCGCGCACCCTTGTGAGACCGCCTGCCGCCGGGGCGAAATCGATCGGCCCATCTCCATCCGAGCGCTGAAAAGATTTCTGACTGAGCAGCACGGGCCGGAATCGAAACATCCCATCAACGTCAATGAAGGGCGCGGGCAGAAGAAACTTCCGTACAAGGTCGCCGTCGTCGGCGGCGGTCCCGTCGGACTCTCGGCCGCCCACGACCTCGCTCTCATGGGCTACGCGGTCACGATTTTCGAAGCTGCGCCGGTCGCCGGCGGAATGCTGTATCTGGGAATTCCGGAATACCGGTTGCCGCGCGACGTGGTCGAGGCACAAGTACGCGAAATTCTCGAGACGGGCGACATCGCGCTCAAGCTGAATCACGCGGCGGGCCGCGACTTCACTATCTCCGACCTTCGCCGCCAGGGTTTCGACGCGGTGCTCGTCGCCGTGGGTGCGCATCGCAGCCGCGATCTCAGCATTCCCGGCGTCGACCTTGACGGCGTCCACAAGGGCATCGACTTCCTGCTCAACGTGAATCTTGGCTACAAGTTCACCATCGGCAAGAAGGTCATCGTGATCGGCGGCGGCAATGTCGCCATGGATGTTGCCCGCTCCGCGGCCCGCGAAGTGGTCAAGCAGCATGCCGGCGGCGTCGAGGACGCTGAGCCATCTACCGAAAACGTCACCGCTGTTGCCACGCGCGAGATGGTCGACATCTCGCTCTCCGCGCTGCGCATGGGCGCGCGCGAAGTGAACCTCGTCTGTCTGGAACGTCGCGAAGAAATGCCCGCCGCCCTGGAAGAAATTGTCGAAGCCGAGGAAGAAGGCATCATCATGCACCCCGGGCTCGGGCCCAAGCGCATTCTGGGCAAGGACGGCAAGGTCACTGCTCTGGAAACTCTCAAGACCAAGTGGGTCTTTGATCAGAACAAGCGCTTCAATCCCGCGTTCTACGACAACAGCGAGACTCAGATTGAGTGCGACACCATCATCATGGCGATCGGACAGGCGCCGCGCCTGGACTTCTTCACGCCCGAAGACAAGGTAGAGCTTTCGCCCCGCGGCCTGATTGCGGTCCATCCGCAGACGCTGATGACTTCCGCTCCCGGCATTTTCGCCGGTGGCGATTGCGTGTTTGGCCCACGCCTCATTATTGATAGCGTCGGCGACGGCAAGCGCGCAGCGGTGGGCATTGACGAATATCTCCGCGGGGGAAAACATCCCGAGCCGGTCATCGAAGTTGAATTGCTCAAGCGGCACTCCATGCCGCTCGACTATCTCGACATCAGCCGTCAGCCGGTGCCGATGCTCCCGCTTGAACGCCGTACCGGCGTCACCGAGGTTGAGGTGGGCTATGACGCGCCCGCTGCGATGGCCGAGGCGCAGCGCTGCCTGCACTGCTGGGTCAACACGATTTTCGAAGGCGTACCCGAAGACGGCAGCATGTGCATCCTGTGCGGCGGCTGCGTCGATGTGTGTCCGGAGAAATGTCTGGAACTCGTTTCGCTCGACCGCATCGCGTTCGAGCCCGAAACCGTGCACTACATCCGCGACAACCAGGAATGTTTTGGTGTGGAGTTCGACGAAGTGGCTGCCGACGAGCTGGGAGTGGTCACCGGAGCCGCTATGTTGAAGGACGAGACCCGCTGCATCCGCTGCGGTCTCTGCGCCATGCGCTGTCCCGTGGGCACCATCACGATGGAGTCGTACAACCTGATTCCCGCAGAGCCGACTGGCCTGATCTCAGTAGCTTCGATCGGCGCGGGATTGCAGAAGTAGGCAAGAGGCAATAATGGCAGACGAAACAAAAAAGATCGACGACGTGAATCGCCGCCAATTCTTTCTGAAACTGGGACTCGGTTCGCTGAGCATCGCCGCCGCAGGTACGGCGGCCTTCGCATATCAATATCTCGATCCGAACGTGCTCTACGAACCGTCGCCTGTGGTGAATGCCGGCAAGCCAGACCGCTATCCGCTCGGCAGCGTCACCATCGACGTCAATTCGGGCATCTACATCATCCACTCAGACGAGGGCTACTTCTCGTTGAGCGCGGTGTGTACGCATCTTGGCTGCATGACCGCGTGGAAGCCGGAATTGAACATGATTGCGTGTCCCTGCCATGGCAGCAAGTTCGAGCAGAGCGGCAAGAAAATTGAAGGTCCGGCACCCAAGCCCCTGCCTTGGAAACGAATCTGGCTCAACGACGACGGCGATCTCCTCGTGGATCGCTCCACCGACGTTCCGCCGCTGGCTCGGGATTCATTCGTGAGGGTCTAATTTAGAGAAAAAGAGCATGGCGAAAACACTAGACCAGTACTTCGACGATTTACGCGGCACGCGGGCGTGGCGCTCGATCTTCCGCAGCGGCACAGGGTCGAGCACGCTGAAGCGCGCGCTCGCGATTCAGCAGAACGTGTTTCTGCACTTGTTCTCGACGAAAGTGCGAACGCGCATGCTGAGTTTCAGCGCGACGTGGTATCTGGGCACGCTGACACTCGGCACGTTTCTGATCCTGGTCGCGACCGGCATTCCGCTGATGTTCTACTATCACCCGTCCGTGCCGCAGGCCTACGCCGACACCAAAGACTTGCAGTTCGTCGTTTCTTCGGGATTGTTTCTGCGGAACCTGCATCGCTGGTCCGCGCATGCCATGGTGTTTCTGGTTTTCGCGCACATGTTCAAGGTGTTTTATCGCGGGGCCTACCGCACCCCACGCGAGTTTAATTGGGTGATCGGCGTCATTCTTCTTCTGATGACCCTCTTGCTCAGCTATACGGGTTATCTGCTCCCTTGGGATCAACTGGCTTACTGGGCCATCACCGTAGGATCGAACATTGCCTCCGCTGTCCCGGTGATGGGCGAGAAGATTCACTTCCTGCTGCTGGGCGGAAACGCGGTCAACGCCAACGCGCTGCTGCGCTTCTACGTGCTGCACTGCATGATTCTTCCGCTGACCGCGATGTTCTTCGTCGCCATCCACTTCTGGCGGATTCGCAAGGATGGCGGCCTGTACTCGCACGACAGCGAACCTGCAACCCTGCGCGCCAATGCCGATGCTGCCGCCGCAACCGCGAAGGAGGCGAAATAGTCATGGCCGACTCCAAAGACTTCACCGCCGGCGTCGACTCCAACGCGAAAAAATCTCCGCGCCGCATCGTCTTCATCACGCGCCGCACTTCCGCGCAAGTGAAAGCTGAGACAGAAGATCAAGTCCAGACTTTTCCGGAAGTACTGTTCCGCGCGGCGGTCGCGGTTATGACGCTTGCCGTCGTACTGGTGTGGATTGCGCTGATGTTCAACGCTCCGCTCGAGGGCCTGGCTGATCCGTCACACACGCCGAACCCCGCGAAAGCACCGTGGTACTTCCTGGGACTGCAGGAGATGCTGCACTACTTCCCGCCCGTGGTAGCGGGAGTGCTCGTGCCCGGACTGGTTGTAATGGCGCTGATCGTCATCCCGTACTTCAAAGTCAACATCGAAGCGGACGGATTCTTTCTGAAAGACCGAAACCGCCGCCTCCGCATTTTCTACGCAGTCGCGGTCGTGCTCTCGATTTTCCTGGGTTGGTTCCACGTCGTGGTTGCTCTGGTTCCGACGTTGATCATGGCCGGGCTGATGCTTCTGGCCTCGCAGAGTTCTCCACAATCGCCTTCGGCCTTCCGGCGGTATCTGGCGGCGCGCCCGCTCTCTTACTGGGTGATGACCTGGTTCTTGTTCGAACTCGTAGTGCTCACCGCCGTCGGCACATTTTTCCGCGGACCAGGCTGGTCCTGGGTCTGGCCGTGGCAGGGTTGATCGAAATGTTCATAAAGAAACTCATAGGGATGCGGCGCTCATGAAAGAAAAACTTACGTCGCTCTGGCAAAGATTGTTCGGGGACAGCGTTCGCGCCTTCGGAGTAGTCAGCCTCATCTTCCTGGCTTCGCTGGCCATCGCTCCCGCAAAAAATTTCTTCAGCGAGTGGCGGTACTACCAGCACGGCTATCTCAGGATGGTTCGCAACCGCAGCGACGCGAACACACTGCAGCGTCATTTTCAGGGAGGCATCCAGCAGATCTGGCTGCCCGATCTCGCAGTGGTGGACCGCTGCACGAGCTGCCACGTCGGGCTGAAGGAAGCGAGTCTCGTCGATGTTCCGACCCAACCCTTCCGCGCGCACCCCGTCATCCCCCACAAGATCGATCAATTCGGATGCACGGCTTGTCATCGCGGACAGGGCGCAGCCACTACAGTCTCCGAAGCGCACAACAGCACGCTCGCGTGGGAGCAGCCGATTCTGCCGGCCAAGTACATCGAGTCGTCTTGTGGCCAGTGTCACCGGGGACCGCTGCCCGGCACTCCCCAACTCAATCAGGGACGCAATCTGCTTTCCCGCGAAGGCTGCGTGCATTGCCACACCGTGAAACTGCCCGACGGTACGACGATGAAGGCGACGGACGATCCACCGTCACTCTCGCACATCGCCGACAAAACGACGAGGGAGTGGATCTACGCGTGGCTGAAAGATCCGCAGTCTTACGCCTCCACGTCGACCATGCCGAACTTCAAGCTGAGCGACGACAATGCACGCGACATGTCCGCATTTCTAGTCGCCAACAGCACGCCTTTGGCGGGAGATACCGCCGCGCTCTCTGCAAAAGCGTCGTCCGATCCCGCCGCCGGAGCCAGCCTCTATGGAGAATCTTTCTGCGCCTCCTGTCACGCTGTGCAGAATGCCGCGGGAAACATGGTGGGCGGCGATGTCGGCCCAGAGCTCACTCGCGTCGGCAGCAAGGTCAAGCCCGAATGGTTGCAGGCCTGGCTGCGGAACCCGCGCATCTACGACCCGGCTACGGGAATGCCACACTACCGTTTCAACGATCCTCAGGTCGCAACGCTCTCTGGATTCCTCCTCGCGAAAGCCGACTCTGACCTGCTCGCCAACGTGCATCTCGAGGCTGCAACGCCCGATCAGGTCAAGCACGGCAAGCAACTCGTCTCGGACTACGGCTGCGCCTCCTGCCACGAAATCGCGGGCATCAAAAAGCCGGAGAACTTTGCTCCCGAACTGAGTCGCATCGGGAGCAAGCCGGTGACCCAACTTATTTTCTTGCCCGGAATGCCCCACACTTTGCCTGACTATATCGCAAGCAAGATCAAACAGCCGCGCGCATTTTCCCCAGGCTTGAAGATGCCGCAGTACACCCTCACGCCGGCACAAATTGACTCGCTCACCACCGCGCTACTCGCGCTGAACGACCGTTCCAATACTCTTCCTCCGTCGCTCGCCGTGGCTGCCGCGCCAGAGTCGGACTACCAGCCCGCGGGCAAAGCCGGAAAGCTGATGACCGACCTCGCTTGCTTCAGTTGCCACCGCATCAACGGCCACGGCGGAGACATGGCGCCCGACCTTACCTGGGAAGGCAGCTCCGTACAGCGCGAGTGGCTGGTCCAGTTCTTTAAGAATCCGGGCACGCTCCGTCCGTCGTTGATTCGCCGCATGCCGCGCTTTAATTTGACGGATGGTGAGGTTAACGAACTCACCGACTACATCATGACCGTCTACCAGAGTCCCGCGGTCGATCGGGACTCCATGTCGCTGAGCGGCTACTCGCAAGGCCAGGTCGAACTCGGCAAACAGCTTTTCTATGGCAAGTATTCCTGCCAGGGCTGCCACATCGTCGACACCAAGACGGACAAAGGCTATATCGGCCCAACTCTGACGCATGTCGGTTCGCGCCTCACTGCGGCTTGGGTCTACCAATGGATGAAAAATCCGCAGAGCCTGCGTCCGGGCACTGCCGAACCGAATCGAGGCATGAGCGACGAAGATGCCCGCGCGCTGACCGCGTTCCTGATTTCGCAGAAAGGCGGAGCCGCGAAGGAGGTCGCAAAGAAATGACCCGCTACTCCCTGACTCATGTGGGGACAGCCGCCCCCGGTCGTCGTGCCGAGCGAAGCTCGGTAGCTGCGCTGGCTGTCGCTGTGCTCGCTACGCTGTTGACGATATCCTGTTCGCGCAAGACGGAATCACCGTCGCTCCTCAAGCCCACGGCATTCGGTGCGGCAATTGTCGAGTCCAGCGGCGGAAAGCAGACCGCCCAGACCGGCAGCTTGTTGCCGCAACCAGTCGTGGTCCAGGTAAACGACGAGCAGGGAACTGCTGTCGCCGGGGCTCTTGTTGAATTCGCCGCCGCTCCCGGAGTCGCTTTCGAACCTCCTAACGCCCTTACCGATTCCAGCGGACAGGTCACCACCAACGTTTCTCTCGGAGGCATGGCCGGCCGTTACCAACTCACCGCGTCCACGCTCGACAAGTCACATAAGAAGGTCGAGCTCAAGATCGAGGAAATCGCTCTCGGCTACCAGCAGACACTCGGACGCCATCTCAACGATCAATACTGCGAGCGCTGCCACAATCCCGAGTCCACCGTCGAACGTGTTTCCAATTACGACAACCTCGATGTGAAGCCTCACCCGTTCGCCGAGGGTGACGTTCTCAATAAGATCAGCGACGCCGATCTCACGGCCATCATCAGCCACGGTGGCCCGGCCCTCAACAAATCGGCACTCATGCCGGCATGGGGAAACACGCTCAGCAAGTCGGACATCCAGGCACTGATATCCTACATTCGTGCGATATCCGACCCGCCATCTCGCAGCGCTGGGCCTGTCTATGCGAAGAATTAGTTTGCTCCTGGTGTGCCTCGGCTTCGTTCTTCCATTTGTCCGAGCACAGGTGCTCCCTCCCAACGAAATCAAGGAGCCTGACTTGCGCGCGTTGCAAGAGCGCAACATGGACGATCTGAAGCAACTGGGCGCCGATATTCTCAAGCTGCCTACCGACTATCCGTTCTACCTGAGCCGTAAGCTGGACCTCGACGAATCAAAGCAGAAATGGGCCGACCAGCGCTCCATTCAATTCGATCACTATAAAGACAAGGTCGTGCTCAAGATCACGGGGAATTATTTCGCGGCCTACTCCATCGAGAAAATGAATTCCGATCAGCGTGCGCGGCAGACATTCTTGCAGATCATTCTGCCCATTCTGCAGGCTGCGGTAACGCGCTTCGGGAAGAACGCAAGCGTGCAAGCCTACGCCTTCGAGATTTCACACCACGTTCTCGGCAAGGTGGGCGGCGTTGCGGTCGAACGCCCCGAGAATGTAGTCGTGATTGTCCCGCAGGCTGCGGCCGTCCGCCTAGCCGGCGCGAACGACGACACGGCCCGGCAAGCCGCTCTCATGCAGGGAGAAGTTTTCGTCAACGCCAAGCCCGCCACGATCTGGCTCAGCGGAGAAGGTCCGCAACTGGCGCAGGAGGCTCCTCCGGAAGATCCTTCCACCGTGGCACACACGGCGACTTCTGCGAGCGCCGAGGTCGTTCACAACGGTGAGCAGGATACCGACAAGCTGCCGAGTCCCGTTCACGTCCAGACGTTGAAGCCGCCCAAGCTGCCGCGCGATACTTCGCCGCAAGCCCTGTCTTCATTGCAGTCCGCGCTCAAGCCGATCCTCGACAGTATGGTGAAGGAACTCGATCCTCAGGCGCACTTTGTTTCCTACGCCTCACCCAGTTTCGTCGCATTCCGAAACGGCGTGTACCTCGAACTTTCGATCAATACGACGCTCGCCGAGGCGGCCACGGCCAGTCGCTACCGCCTCGCAGCGCTGGCTTTCGACGACCACGTCGCCCATCTGATTCGGCCCGTGCTCGGCTACTTTAAGGACGATTCGCAGTTCGACGGTGTGGGATTCAGCAGCACGCTTCATCTTGCCGCCAAGCCAGGCACCACCGCTGGTTCTGAAGCGGTGGAGTTCTTTTTCCCCTTCGCCGCGCTGCGCTGCTACGAGCGCTACGACTGCACCGGACAACAGTTGATTGACGCAGGAACAGTCTTGATCAACGGGGAGCGCGTCAGTCTCGACCTGCAGATCGCCGAGGGCGGTGCCAACCGCTGACGGCGGCCGGAGAAGTCTGTTTCGCGATTCAAGTTTCGAAATCACCTCAGCGGTTTCACAATTCTTGTCATTTCCGTTCCCACCAGCCCGCTCCTTGGACCGAAGATGACCTCCAGCGTCGCTATCGGCCGATGTATACTCTGATGTTTCCGCGCCAGGAGCCAGGTTAGCGGCTCAGACCGCAGCGAGCGATCGTTAGCTCAAAAAATCAGACTGAGGAGATCTGCCATGCAGAGTCGCATCAACGGCACCACCATGCCGGTCCTGGAATTCATCCTCGATCCCAACGAGTCCATCATCTCCGAGGCCGGAGAACTCTCGTGGATGGGCAGTTCGATCCAGATGACGACGCATACCCAATTCGGCGGTGGCGGAGGGATCTTCGGAGTGCTGAAGCGCGTGGCCGGCGGCGGATCCATTTTCATGACGGAATACCGCGCGACGGGCGCCGCCGGCGAACTGGCTTTCGCGACGAAACTTCCGGGCCACATCGTCCCTGTCGAAATCTCACCGGGACACGAATACATGATTCACCGCCACGGCTTCCTGTGCGCGACTCCGCAGATTCAGATAGGCGTCGGTTTTCAGCAGTCGCTGGGTGCGGGAATTTTCGGCGGCGACGGATTCCTCCTGCAAAAGGTCAGCGGACAAGGTACCTTCTGGCTCGAACTCTCCGGAGAACTGGTCGTGCGCGATCTTCAACCCGGCGAGAATCTGCGCGTCCATCCCGGTCACGTGGGCGCATTTCAATCCAGCGTCTCCTTCCAGATCACGACCGTGCCCGGAATCAAGAACATGATCTTCGGCGGCGACGGAGTCTTCCTCGCCTCGCTGACCGGCCCCGGAAGAATCTGGCTGCAGACGCTCCCCATCGCGAAATTGGCCCATGCCCTAGAGAGGTACATGCCCCATGAAGCGTCGCGGAAAACTGTGGAAGGCGGCGTGGTTGGGGGAATCGTTGGTTCGATCCTCGACAACATGAAGTAAGGGACACGCCACAATGAACACCTTCACGCGCGCTCTTGCCGCCACAGCTCTTCTGTTCTTCGCCGCGTTCGCCCTCGGGCAAGAAGCGCCCAAGTACCCAGCAGCAGAAGGTGAGTTTCTCGCGCACGACTTCAAGTTCCGGTCAGGTGAACAGCTGGCGCAACTCCGTCTGCACTACCGGACGCTGGGCAAGCCTATGCGCGATTCCGGCGGTCGCGTCACGAATGCGGTGCTGCTACTGCATGGCACTGGTGGATCGGGACAGCAATTTCTGGCGCCGCAATTTGCCAACGAACTGTTCGGTCCGGGACAACCGCTCGACCTCAGCCACTATTTCATTATTGCTCCAGACGGAATCGGGCACGGACAATCGTCAAAGCCGAGCGACGGCATGCACGCGCATTTCCCGCAATATGACTACGACGACACGGTGCTTGCGCAACACCTTCTTCTCACCGAAGGGCTAGGAATACAACACCTGCGCCTGATTTTCGGCACGTCGATGGGATGCATGCACACCTTTGTATGGGGCGAGACTTATCCGGCCTTCATGGACGCCTTGATGCCAATGGCCTGCCTGCCCGTGCAGATCGCGGGACGCAACCGCCTGTGGCGCAAGATGCTGATGGATGCGATCCACAATGATCCTGAGTGGAAGGAAGGCGAATATAAGGAAGAGCCGACGCGGGCGTTGCGGACGGCCCAAGACCTGCTGGTGATCGCCGGAAGTGCATCCTTGCCAATGCAGAAGAGACTGCCAACACGGGACGCAGCAGATAGGTATGTCGCGGACGCGGTCGAATCACGCATCGCGAGCCTGGACGCCAACGATCTGCTCTATCAGGTGAATGCCTCCCGCAACTTTGATCCGTCTCCGCATCTGGAGACGATCAGCGCTCCTGTCATGTGGATCAACTCGGCGGACGATTTCATCAATCCGCCCGAGTTAGGCATTGCCGAGCAGGAAAGCAAGCGGCTCAAGAACGGAACGTTCGTGCTGATTCCCCTCAGTGAAAACACCCATGGACACGGCACGCATACTTGGGCTGCGGTGTGGCAGGAGTACCTCAAGCAGATTCTGAACCAGTCGGCACACTGATCGCGGACACGACTGTCGCGCCTCTCGGGCTGGCGCTTCCGGCCATCTCGGGTAAACTATTGGAGTCCATTCATCTCAGCAAAATGATCAACGGTAAGCGTGTCGCGGTCGTAATGCCCGCCTACAATGCGGAGAAGACTCTCGAAGTCACAGTAGGAGAACTGCCGGACCTCGTCGACATCCGCATCCTGGTCGACGACCACAGCCGCGATCAGACCGTTGATGTCGCCCGTCGCCTAGGTTTGCACGTTTTCCAGCACGATCGCAACTACGGCTACGGTCGCAACCAGATGACCTGCTATCGCGAGGCTCTGACCGCCGGAGCGGACGTTGTGATCATGCTCCATCCCGACTATCAGTACACGCCGCTGCTCATTACGGCGATGGCAAGCATGGTTGCCTACGACGTCTACGACGTTGTCTTAGGATCGCGCATCATTGGAGGCCGCGCATTGCTCGGTGGCATGCCGATTTACAAGTACATTTCTAATCGGTTGCTCACCGCCTTCGAGAATCTCTTCCTCCGAGTGAAGCTCTCCGAATATCACACCGGATACCGCGCCTTCAGCCGCAGGGTGCTCACCGAGTTGCCGCTGCTGGAGAACTCCGACGACTTCGTCTTCGACAATCAGATGCTGGCCCAATGCGTGCACTTCGGATTCCGCATCGGAGAAGTCTCCTGCCCCACGAAGTATTTCGAAGAGGCCTCGTCCATCAACTTTCGCCGCAGCGTGCAGTACGGATTCGGCGTGCTGGCCACTACTCTGCAGTTTGCCTTTGAGAAGATCGGCATCGTCCATTTGCCCCGCTTCAGCAAGCAAGGTCGCAAACTCGAAGCCAGCGACGAAGCATACTACGCGCGGAGAACCGAGACTGCCCGCCCTGCCTAGCCTCGCGCACGCCACTCGTGATCTGCGACGATCGGCGGCCGCACTACCACCGATCTCGCGCTGCGTTTTGCCGTCAGCGGGCGCGTGCTTGCACTTATGTATTCCCTCAACGGAGAGAACGTGCGCAGCAACCTGAGAAATCTCGCGCTCCTGATCCTGTTGACGGCACTTGCCATACTGGTGCAGGGATACCATCCGGGACTCGAGGATGACGCGTACTACCTCTCGGCGATCAAGCACAACCTGAACCCGGCATTGTTTCCGCACGATGCGGATTTCTTCCAGGTGCTGTTTCAGGCGACGGTGTTCGACAAGCTGATCGCGTTTTTTCTGCGCTGGACTCACATACCGTTGGACTGGGAACTTTTCTTTTGGCAGTGCGGTGCGACTTTCCTGATTTTGTGGGGGTGCTGGCGAATCGCCCGGCGATGTTTCGCGGAAGAGCATGCGCAGTGGGCAGCGGTGGCCATGGTGGCAGCCTTACTGACTCTTCCTGTGTCGGGCACGGGGCTGAGTTTGTCGGACCAGCATCTGCATCCGCGGGCGCTGGCCACGGCGCTGATTTTGGCCGCAATCGTCGCCGTGCTCGACGGACGGCGAGTGTTCGCGGGAGCGCTGTTGCTGTTGGCATTTCCTCTGCACCTCAACATGACGCCGTTCGGCGTGTCCTGTTGTTTCTTTCTGATGTGGAAGCCACAAAAGGCCGAGCCGAGTCACGCTGCCTCGGCGGCTGCGCTTCTCATGCCGATGGGGTGGCTGTTCGATCCGGCGACAGACGCCTGGCGGCAGGCGGCTGCCACGCGCGATTTCTACTTTCTTGGGCGCTGGCATTGGTATGAATGGTTGGGCGTGGTCGGGCCGCTGGTTCTCCTGTGGTGGTTTCGCTGGCTAGCTCTTGGTCAACGCTCGGCGGTGCTGGCGCGAGTGTCGGAGCGGCTGGTGTACTTTGGCGTGTTCCAGTTAGCGGTCGCCCTGATTCTCATGCTGCCTCCGCGGCTTGAGCGCCTTCGGTCGCTCGAGCCGATGCGCTTTCTGCATCTCGTGTACCTCTTGTTCGTGTTGATCGCGGGAGGATTGCTGGGACGCTACGTACTCAAGCGCCACGCGCTACGCTGGCTGCTGCTCTTTGTCCCGCTGGGTGCAGCGATGTTTTATGCGCAGCGCCAGTTGTACCCGGGGACCGTGCACCTGGAACTTCCGAGCGCATCGTCGGGCAATGGCTGGGTGGACGCGTTCCGCTGGATCAGCCTCAACACGCCCGTAGATAGCTTGTTCGCGCTCGATCCGCGATACATGGAAATGCCAGGCGAGGACTACCATGGTTTCCGCGCCCTGGCCGAGCGGAGCGTGTTGGCTGACGCGATAAAGGACCCCTGCATCGTGGTGCGCGTGCCGCGGCTGGGGCCGCGCTGGATTCGGGAAGTGGAAGCGCAGCGTGGCTGGCGCGATTTTCAGAAGCCGGACTTCTTGCGTCTCAAGTCGCAGCTCGGAGTGGACTGGGTCGTATTGACGCAGCCGGTTGCAGGGATGACGTGTCCCTACCGTAACGCGCGCGTAGAAGTTTGCCGTGTGGAGTGAGGAGCGCGCGGTCAGAAGTGACGTGAGTACGCGGAAGATCGGTCTGCGGTCGAACCAAACAAAGGAAATGAGCCAAAAGTTGGAAGCGAAGAAAAGTAAACGCGCCGCCTATCTGCCAATGGTGACGGCAGGGCTCGGCGTGCGCCTCGCAGTAATTCCGTTTGTCTATCGCGATTGGCTGGATCCGTTCATCGTAGAGCACTGGGCCTTCGGCCGGGTAGCACGCTCCCTGGTTGCCGGCCACGGTTTCGGAAATGTCTTTGCCGACACCGGGCCGACGGCGGTCCTATCCCCAGTCTACGCGTATTTGCTGGCCGGAATCTTCCGCCTGCTGGGACCGAACACGCTCGCATCCGTCATCACGGCGCTCGCAATCAACAGCTTGTTTTCGGCGCTCACCTGCATTCCGGTTTTTCTGGTGGCGCGCCGCTGCTTCGGTGATCGCGTCGCGAAGTGGGCGGGATGGCTTTGGGCGTTCTCGCCGTATGGAATTTACTACGGCACCAGCTGGGCTTGGTCCACGTGTCTGCTCACCCTGTTGCTTTGCTCGCTTTTCCTTATTGTCTTGGAGCTTGAGAATTCCGGCCGTCTTCTCCACTGGTTCGGCTTCGGTCTGCTTTGCGGTGTGGCTGCGCTGACCGAGCCCGTCGTGCTTTCCGTGCTGCCATTGCTGGCGGCGTGGACCTGCTACCAGCGATATCGGAACGGTCGCCAGTGGATGCTGCCCGGCGTCGCCTCGATTCTGGCTGTGTTCGTTGTCCTCTCCCCCTGGATCGTTCGCAACTACCAGACTTTCCATCAGTTCATCCCCGTGCGCAGCGGCCTCGGGCTGGAGTTGTACATCGGAAACAACGGTTATTCAACGCGATGGGTGAACAGTGCGCTGCACCCCAATCACAGTGACGCCGAACTGGCGGAATACGAGAGAGTCGGAGAGGTCGCCTACATGGAGCACAAACGCCAGCAGGCGCTGGATTACATCCAAGCCCATCCCGCCTGGTTTGCCCGCATGACCCTGCGCCGCGCCCTATATATATGGACCGGCTACTGGAGTCTGGATCGCGCCTACTTGAAGGATGAACCTCTCGATCCGCCCAACATCTTTGTCGCCACCACTTTGTCCGTACTGGCCCTTCTGGGTCTGCGTCGAGCATTCCGTCTCAATCGCGCCATCGCTGTCCGGTTTGCCATTGTGTTTGCCTTCTATCCGCTCGTCTATTACATGTCGCATCCGGAGACCTACTACTTTCGTCCCGTCGACCCGCTGATTGTTGTGCTTGTAGCCGTCGCGGTGGCTGGACGCTCGCGTCCGGGCGAACCTCTGCCCGCTTCCACTCCGGTCGAGGCCGCGCCACGAAAGATAATCGGCCAAAATCATCGCGCATTGCGGCCTCTCGGGAGCGAGGTTTAACATCTAATAGGCGATGGCGAACGCAACGGCCTTACCTAGCACAACTCAGCGCCGCTTCACGATCGGGCTCAACGAGGTCCTGAGCTTCGCCTACGACGCCTTCTGCAGCAACAAACTGCAATTCATCCTCACAGCCTTGGCCATGTCGGTGGGCACCGCTTCGGTAATTCTGGTGGCCACGATTGGCCTTACGGGAAAACAGTACATCCTGCGCCAGCTGCAATCCATCGGCACGAACATGATTTATGCCGACTATCAGGGCGGAGCGCAGCGCATCGACTCGACGCCCGATCCCATGACGGTGGACGACGTCCAGGCGGTTCGGGCGCAGGTCTCCAGCATCGTCGCCGCGTCTCCTACGGTAGCTCTAGGAGACCGCATCAGCGTTGGGGGCGGGAAGCAAAGCGATATTCTTATCCTCGGCGTGGACCCGGCCTATCTTCAGGTACGCAATTTGAAAGTTCTTGCCGGGCGCTTCTTCGATTCCGAAGATTCCGCCGGGCGCAACAAGGTCGCCGTAATCACCGATAAACTGGCGCAGAAACTCTACGGATCTATCCCTGTCGCAGTCGGCCAGATCATCAAGTTGAGCGGCGGTCTTCCGTTTACGATCGTCGGTGTATTCAGGGAAAGCGTGGACACTTTCGGACAGTCCGAGATTCAGGAAGACACCATGCTGATCCCCTACTCGGTCAGCCGTTTCTTCACGCCTACGGCGGCGGTTTATCAAATCTACTTTTCGGCGGCCAGCCCGCAGGACGTCATCCCAGCGACGGCTGCGATCAAACGCGTGCTGCAATCCCGGCATCGTCCCGAGTCAGTCTACAGCGTGCAGAACCTGACGCAGTTTCTCACTGTGGCGGAAAAGATTGCCAACGCTCTGACACTCATCCTAATGCTCGTCGCCTTCGTCACCCTGCTGGTGAGCGGCATCGGCATCATGAACATCATGCTGGCCACGGTGACCTCGCGTATTCGCGAAATCGGGATCCGCAAAGCCATCGGCGCGACCAACCGCGCCATCCGTTTCCAATTTCTCGCCGAAGCGATTCTGATCTCACTGACCGGTGGCGTTGTCGGCATCCTCGCCGGCCTCGCACTCCCGTTTTCGGTGCGACTGTTCACCGACTACCATTTTCCAATCTCCGGCCTGTCGGCGATCATCGCCATCATCGTGTCGTCGATTGTGGGCATCATTTTCGGCACTGTCCCGGCCACTCGCGCGTCACAACTTGATCCTGTTGAAAGCCTGCGTTACGAGTGAGGCAGGCGAACACAAAACAGAGAAGTGTTCCTGCAGGAACATATTAAGTACAAAACTGTATGTACACTTCGTCTCAGATTGAGAACCGTCGTCCGCGGTAAGGGGGAAATCTGGCAGTTAGACACTGCGGGGCAAGACGTAGGGCGCATCGACCACGCTTGGGGCTTCATGGAGAACTTGGACCAGCTTCGATAGCGGCCGAGCGTCCGGTAGATGGACTGCAAAAACCACAAAGCCGGGCTGGTTTGCCCGGCTTTCCTTTTGTGGAACTGGTTCGGTCGGTCTTGTTTCGATCGGCGACCCAGAATGTCAAAATCTGTAAGTTCTTTGTTGGATCCCGTGCTTTTCGACCGACCCCACCACGCTTTCTCGCGCAGGTTGAAGTCGAGTCTCATTTCGCGATGCGGGGTCACCGGCCCGCTCGCGACCGTTACATCACCATCGCCAAGTTCTCCAGTTCAAGCTGCAGGACTGGCAGGGCGCACCCCGCCATCTCGACGCGGCCCGCCGCGTCCAGCGCTGCCTTGGGCGAAACCCCATAGCCACGGCCCATCAGAAACACCTGGAGTAGTTCGGCGGCCTCGTAGGAGTCGATCATGCCACCCTGTAACAGGTCGCTCCTGAGCGCCGCTAGTTCGGTCAGCGTGAATCTGTCTTTGTCGTTCATCTTCTCGTTCTGCATGGCCGTCATCACCTCCGACTTCGACCTGGTTACCTTTGCCGTATTAGACTCATCGGCAGCTGTGTAAGTTGCATGCAATTCGGCTGCCGCAATCACCCTACTTTTCCTATACGTTCCCCAAGCCCCTCTGGATTCATTTAACCCCTGTGAATATCAAAAGTTGCAGGCAACCCGCAGGGCAATCCCAGCTTCCGGAGGTTCCCTTGGTACCCAGAAGTAATCTCAAAAGTGACACAATGTGTCGTTTCCGGGACGGGCTGCCCGAACGAAGAACGGTCGGCACCACCAGACTTGCGGAGGCTGTGGTCGCGGGCACTCTCGCCCGCCTCGTCACTATCTCAATAGTGTCTTGTCACGCCAACCCGTTACTCGCGAACGAAAAGAATCCCCTCGCCCGCAGAGCGCTCGCGGGAATTGGAGATTTCCAGTTTCTTTGTTTGCCTTCTGGATTCTCTGGATGCCGAAGTGGCGCGACTAGCGGTTGGCCGCTGTGTCCTGAGCTGCCGCCACGGTATCGTAGAACTTGAAGAACTGCTCGACCCGTGTGACTTGCATGGCATCACGGACACGCTTCGTGACGCCGGCGAGCGCCAGGCTACGGCCGTCCCGCTGGTGGTTCACATAAGTGCCCACGAGCGCTCCGATGCCGGCAGAATCAATGTAGGGAACCTGGGTCAGATCCAGGACGAGAGAAGGCGAAGTGTCGGCGCGTACCAACGCCTGAAACTCAAAGAAATTGGAGATCAGGATCGGACCACTCAGGCGTAACACGCGCTGTCCTGCGGGCGTCCCGCTAACGTCTTCGATGTGCAGGGGCTCCTGCGGCATCCGCACATCGTATTACGGCAATGTGAATATTGCGTTAAAGGACGCAGCCAATTCGCGGCGTGACGGCTTCCGCGTCAAGGCTCAACCGTCGCGTCATCTATCAGCATGATGGGGATGTCGTCCTTCACCGCGTAGACCCGGTGACACTGTTTGCACTTCAAACTCTCCGGATTCTCGCGGTATTCGAGCGCCTGCTTGCACGCCGGGCAAACCAGGATTTGCAGTAGGTCTTTGGCAATCATGATCTGGGCATTGTACGACAACCTGTTCACCACCGGAGGACACAGAGACACGGACGAGGCCAGAAGCCGATTCACCGCCGAGCCCGCCGAGGACGCTCCTTGCAGCTTTCGTTGCAGATCCTTGGTTTTTCTGTGTCTCCGTGCCTCCGTGGTGAATCTGAACTCCTCGGCGCACTCAAAGCGCTCGGCGGTGTAAGATTTTAGAGCCGGGAAGCTGAAGTCGGCGCCGGAAGCCTAAGCCCATGCCCGCCACCATCCTCGACGGAACCAGGATCGCGCAAGACATCCGCAGCGAAGTCGCCGCTGAAGTGAGAGCAATGGCCGCCGCCGGAGTGCGTCCCGGGCTGGCCGTCGTGCTCGTCGGACACAACCCGGCCTCCGAGATCTACGTGCGCGGCAAAGTCAAAGCCTGTGAAGAGGTTGGCGTCTACAGCGAGAAGCTCGCCCCGCCCGAATCCGCGACCACGGCCGAGTTGCTCGCCCTGATCGAAGATCTCAACCGTCGCGACGACATCGACGGCATCCTCGTGCAACTCCCGCTGCCCGCGCAGGTCGACGTTAAAAGAGTACTAATGGCGGTTGACCCGGCCAAGGATGTCGACGGATTCCACCCCGTGAACGTCGGGTTTCTCTCGACGCAGCGCCCCGGCCTTGTGCCCTGCACGCCCGGCGGTGTCATGGAAATTCTGAAGCGCAGCAACATCCTCATCGCGGGGCGCGAAGCCGTGGTGGTGGGGCGCAGCGACATTGTGGGCAAACCGGCCGCAATGCTGCTGCTCAACGCCAACGCCACGGTGACCGTCTGCCATTCGAAGACGCACGATCTGCCGGGAGTCTGCCGACGCGCCGACATCCTGGTGGCGGCAATCGGGCGTGCCGGCATGATCACGCGTGACTTCGTCAAACCCGGCGCGACCGTGATTGATGTAGGCATGAACACCGTCACGGATGCGGCGGAATTACAGCGCTTCTTCGCCGGCAATGCCAAGCGGGAAGAAACCTTCCACAAAAAAGGATCGACGCTGATTGGCGATGTACACCCCGAAGTTGCTGAAGTCGCAGGCGCCATCACGCCGGTGCCCGGCGGCGTCGGCCCGCTGACGATCGCGATGCTGATGTTCAACACGGTGAAAGCGGCAAAGATGCGGAGAGGAAGCCGCGTGCCGGAACTTTCGCGCGCCTGACCAATGAGAATTCACCACAGAGACACAGAGACACAGAGAAAACCAAGAAGGGAACAAGGAAGGGTTTCTCTGTGCCTCTGCGTCTCTGTGGTGAACGCGTTTCGACTGGAGACGGAATGCTGAAAGTCGGCCTCACCGGAGGCATCGCTGCCGGCAAGTCTGTGGTCGGAGAGATGTTTGTCGCGCTGGGTGCGTGTTTGGTTCAGGCAGACCGCATTGCCCACTCGCTGATGCAGCCAGGAGAGCCGGTCTACAACGAAGTCGTGCGCCATTTCGGGCGCGAGATTCTTAACCCCGACGCAAGCGTAAACCGCGCCAAGCTGGCCGAGGTTGCCTTCGGTCCCGCCAGTGCTCCCGAAGGCCAGCGCGCGTCGCGCATCGCGGAGCTCAACCGCATCGTGCATCCCGTGGTCATTCGCGCCCAGGACGAGTGGCTGGAGGCTATGGGTATACAGGACCGGCATGCCATCGCCATCGTGGAGGCGGCGCTGATTTTGGAAGGTGGCGTTCGTGATCGCTTCGACCGGCTGATCGTTGTGACCTGCAATGCGGAGCAGCGCGTAGCCCGCTTCGCCGCCCGGCAGAGAATCGACCTCGAAGCCGCCCGCAAAGAAGTCGTGCGCCGCATGGCCGTGCAACTGCCCGACGAAGAAAAAATCAAGGCCGCCGACTACGTCATCGACAACTCCGGCTCGCTCGACCAAACCCGCGACCAGGTGCGCCAAGTCTGGCAGAAACTGAGCGCCGAGGCGGGCAAGTCCTGACCCAGTTTTCCGTGCTGTAGCTGTAGCTCGTAAGATTGGGGCGCATGGAATACGTATGGATCAGTAGAAACTCTGGGGTGAGCAGGAGCATGAACGAAGGTTCGCGAAGGACCCCTTGTGGAGGCTTCTCCTTCGTGTGACATCGTGTCCTTTGTGGTAGCCCTTCTTTGCTTTGAGCCCTATCGGAAAGGGCAGGCGTGCTTGGCGGCGTCGCATTGTTTAGAATGAGATTCAGGGACCTTTCTACTCCCCGACGTCGTACTTACCTCAGACGGTTGAATCGGATGGTTGAATTATGAAACTCATGCGGCCTTTGATCTTCGCGCTGGCTATTGCCGGCGGATTCTTCTATTTTACGACCTGGCGTTCGAACTCGCAGGCGGGCGGATTGCATCCCTCGAACTGGTTGAGCCATCCGGCGCAGGTGGAGATCACCGAGGCCGCCCCCGGAGAATCCCTCGACGGCGAAGAACAGAACAATATCTCCGTCTACCGCAAGAACATCCCATCTGTGGTGAACGTGACCTCGCGAGCCATGACGTTCGACTTCTTCTACGGGTTGGTGCCGCAGGAAGGGCAGGGCTCGGGCTTCGTGATCGACAAGGATGGGCACATCCTGACTAACTATCACGTGATCGCCGAGGCGCGGCAGGTGGAAGTCACCATGCACAACCGCAAGAAGTACAAAGCGACCATCGTAGGTACCGACCCCGCTCACGATCTGGCTGTGATTCAGATCAAGGCACCCGAACTGGTCCCCGCCGTGCTGGGCGACTCGAAGAATTTGCAGGTCGGACAGAAAGTGTATGCCATTGGCAATCCGTTTGGCTTGGCGGGAACCATGACGCGCGGAATCGTGAGTTCCATCCGCCCGGTGCGCGAACCGAACGGCGCCTGGATTGACGAAGCCATTCAGACCGATGCAGCCATTAATCCCGGCAACTCGGGCGGGCCGCTAATGAACTGGCACGGCGAAGTCATCGGCATCAACACAATGATTCTTTCGAATGCGAACCAGAGTGCAGGCATCGGATTTGCCATTCCCATCAATACGGCAAAAGCGGTGCTGAACGATCTTATGACGCTGGGCCGGGTGCGGCGTCCAGCGCTGGGCGTGCGGACGATTCCGATCAGCCCCGAACTGGCCGATGAAATCGGCTTGCCCGTCGATTACGGATTGCTCATCATCCAGGTAACTCCGGGCGGTTCCGCCGATCAAGCGGGCCTTCACGCGGGCACGGAGCGCGCCTACCTGGGGAACACTCCCATCATGCTGGGTGGCGACCTGATCGTGGCCATCGACGATGAGAAGGTCCAGGACGAGCAGGATCTGTCGCAGGTGATGAACAACCACCGTGCCGGAGATACCGTAAAAGTCACCATCTACCGCAACAAGAAGAAGATGGATGTGAGCGTGGCGTTAGGCGAAGCGCGGCAGCAGGTGTAAGAAAAACGGCTGTCAGCTCTCGGTTCTCAGCCATCAGGACTCCCCATTCGCCGTTCGATCACGATGCTCGAGATCGGGTGCCCGTGGCGGGCCCAGGCATCATTCTTAATCGTTGACAGCCGATAGCTGTTCTCCTCAGAACTCGTAGCGCAGTGACAGCGTTGCCGAGTTGGCCTGGAAATCGCGCGCGCTCAGCGGCGCGGGCAAGAATTTCTCGTTGTAGTCGTAGTATCCCCAGGCCGTTTTCCAAGTAAGCCCTTTGGCCAGATTTACGTCGAGCGAGGCCGAGGGCTTGTGATAGTTGAATCCCAGCGACGTCAGGATCGTGGGATCGGCCAGCGTTGGCGTGGAGCCGCTGGTGCTGGTCAAGTTGTATCCAACGTTCGCGGCGACGCGCGGGGCGGGCTTGAACATGAAGTTTGCGTATCCGAAGTGAACCTTGTTTGTATAAAGCGACACCGCCGAGAAGTAGGGTGCTCCCCCGCTGCACAGGGTTGAGTTTGTTGGCGGAGTGCTCGTGAGCACGTAGCAAATGTTGGTGGTGGAGAAGACGTCGTCGTAGTTGTAGCCGAACTCGACGCCGAACCGCGGTTTGGGGTTCAGCGTAGCAGTGAATCCGTAGTTGCGGTTGTGCTCGCGATGCAGTACCTCGGGCACGTTATCGCGGCTCTCCAGCACATTCACGGTTCCGGAAATGTCGAGCCAGGGCTTCGGCTTGTAGTTCGCCCTTCCCTTGTAATGCTGCAGGTTCCGCGGGGAGATGCGAGTGGGAGCGTTGTCGGCCGAGAAGAGTTCGAAATCGAATGTAGTGCGGAGGTTGTCCGTGGGACGCGCCGAGAACCCCGCCAGCAGGGAATGAGCGTGAACGTCGATCACTTCGTTCGAGTTCGCCGTCGTCGTGGTCTGGCAGCTCCCATCGGTGAGGAGGGCGGTGCATCCTCCACGCGTCGCTAGCGACGGATACCATGTGAGATTGGCGAAGTCGACTTGGTTGTTGGTGATCTCTCGCGTTTCGTAGCGGTAGCCGATGTGCCCGGTAATGCGTCGCGTGAAATCGTATTCGAGTTCAAACGTGTTCAGCTTTGAGTTCTGGCCGAGAAAGTCCCAGAGATGGTCCTGGGTAATGTCTGCGCCCGAGCTGGCACTGTGTTGCGGACAGGTGGCGGCGGTGAAGGGCGGTGGGCAGGTGGCCGGACTGAAGACGTTGGGTGTGGACAGCAAGGTCGCGCCGAAGAGTTGAGTCGTGAGCAGGTCCCAGCTCGCGGGGATGCGGAAGTTCGAGAAGCGGAAACTGTCGACGAGACGGAATTTCTCGGTCACGTGGACCGTGACTCCCAGGTCGGAGCTGCCCACAACACGCTTCGAACTCGAGGGGCCGCTGACCAGGCCCGAGCGCTCGCGCGAGCGCGTCGTCAGGCCTACGAAGTCTTCATACCAGTTCGCTATCTTGCTGTCGGATGAGCTGTAGGAAACGCGCGCCGACAGATCTACGTTGCGGAAGTAGCGCGACTGCAACGTCAGCTGTTCCGTGGGATAGGAAACCCGTACCGGAGCCCAACGACTGTAAGTCTGATATCCGTTGCAGGCTGGGTTCATCGTAGGTGGAGTCGTCGTGGCATTGAGAACCGGAGCGGCGCAGGGCTGGCTGGCCGCAGGGTTGTAGCTGATGCCAGGGTCTACCAGCGTGCCATTCGCAAGCTGGAACGGGAAGTTCTGATCGTTCCAGCTGCTGTCGCCCTTGTAGTACTGCAGGAACTGGTCATAGCTGATGTTGGTGCGGGGGAGGACCTTGAAATCAACGCCGAACTGGTAGCCGTCGAGCAGGGTGCGCGTGTTCTGGAACAGGCCGGTGTCGGTCCCCTGGTGGACGGTACTGAAGGCCGGACCCGCCATGTTGTTGCGCGTGAAGCCCAGGCGAAAGCGCACCGCGGATTGTGGCAGTACCGTGAGGTTGTAGTCGTACATGCGGCGCACGGTCTCGAACTCGTGGGGCGAGTTGTTAACCTGGATATAGGGATTGGCCGGGTTCAGGGGATTGGCCAGGTCGTTGTAGTCGAAGAAATTTCGGTCGCGCCGGAAAGTCGCGTTGAAGTTATACCACTTGTTCTTGGACATGCGCAGGCGGCCTGCGTTCTCGGGATCGCCTCCCCATCCGAAGCTTGACACAAACAGCGTGTCGAACAGCCCGCCCTGATGGTCGAGCGAGCGCATGTTCAGAGTCTGATCGAGCAGGCGCGGGCCTTGTTGCTGATTGACGAAGGTGTCATAGATGGGCTGGCTGCCGTTGTTGTTGACGAAGCGGTAGCCCAGCTCGAATGAGCCTTGATAGTGATAGTTGCCATTGTCGATGCCTTCGACGGCATCGTTGCTGTTCTGGGCGCTCTGGGCGAAGGCGACGCCCAACAGTACCGGCAAGAGGGCCAGCGTTGCCAGCCCGGGATGTCCCAACGTGTGTCGGAGACCGCTGCTACCTTCGCATCTCGTTTTCGTGTCAGAAAAATTCCTCATGGTCTCCTCCTACTTCATGAAAAACCGGTCAAAGTTCGAGCCGTGAATGGTGGTATGGCACAACGTGCACGCCGAGTACTTCTGGCTCTGGTTGTGGAACGACGGAATCGGCGGAGTGCCGGAATCCTGCGTCAGAGTGTGGCATTCCAGGCACAGCAAGTTGACCTGGGCGCGTTTCAGCAGGCGCGGGTTGGTCGAGCCGTGTGGTGTATGGCAGGACTGGCAGCCTTCGGTCTTGACCGGCTCATGCTCGAACGAGAACGGTCCAGCTTTGTCGGCATGGCATTTGAAGCAGACTTGATCCTGCGCCGCCGTCGACCGCAGTTGCTTGGTCAGGAATCCGCCATGCTGGTTGTGGCAGTCGGTGCACTGGATTAGTCCCTGGTCGACGCGATGGCGGAACGGCCGCGCGAAGTCCTGTTTGACCTCGGTGTGGCAGCTGTAGCAGAGATCCGGCTGCTTCTGGACCAGCAAGCACTGCGCTTCTTTGGCATGATGCGGCGAGTGGCAGGCTATGCAGCTCACGCTGTTGACGTTGTGTTGGGAGCGGTCGAAGTTGGCGTGCTCCTCGCCGTACTCGTGGCACGACATGCAGCGCCTGCTGATTTCGTCCGGCTGCGCGCCCGCGAAGGTGAAGATCTTGCTCTTGTCGCCGCCGCCCTCCACGTGGGCCTTGCCCGGACCGTGACAGGCCTCGCACCCCTGCGCTCCGCCTGCTTGGCGCTTCAGCGTCGTCTTCCAGTGCGGTGTGGTCTCGAAGTTTTTGTAGATGTCTTCGTGGCAGGTCTTGCAGGTGTCGGACCCGACGTACTCTGAGGCGTCAATGGATGGGGCAGCCGCAGGTTTGTTCTTGTCCGTCTTTTTGCCGGCGGCTACGGTCTGGGTGCTCAGCAGCAGTGCAGCCGCGATGGTCAGGCAGGCCGCGAACCCGATGCGTCGTCCTGATGTTTTCATGTTCACTGCTCCCTCCTGCTTTCTTCTGGGGCCGCGTGTCACTCCACGCGAAACAACATGAGGATTATCGAAAGCGGAGGAGAAGAATCTTTGTGATGGCTGTCACACGAGGGCTACCTTTTGGACATGGCGAGTTTCAATATGGGACAGGAAGGACGTCCCCCGGTCCCGCTCTCCCTGCGATTTCTCGCCACCGCGGTCCGAAAACCAACGGCCGTTGGCTTGTGGAAGAATTAGCTTGAATCCGACTGAGTGCCCGGTTAGCCTGTCATCGTGCCTATGACTGCCGTCCTTTAAATTCCGCTGGTTGCAGTTCCTGAGCGAGATGTGCGTGGAAGTGTGCGCAGCGCTCCTGCCTTGTGTTGTCTCAAAACCAGAAAGGATTTCCCATGCAATTCGTGGATAAGGCATTCGCTCGCCGTCTCGAGTCGGTTGAGGAAATGCCGCAGGTACTATACGCGCGGATGTTTCAGAAGACGCGGCCCGAGATCGGGGCGGCGGAGGAGGAAATCTGCGGCGGGCACATGATATTTGCGGGGCTGGGCTCTCCCATCGGGAGGGCGACCGGCGTTGGCCTCGACCGTCCATTTACCTCCGAGGATCTCGATCACGTGGAGCAGTTCTACCGCGCACATAAGGCTCCGTCACAAGTGGATCTGTGTCCCATGCACGAGCCGGCCGTGTTCGAGTTGGTCAAGGAACGGGGATACGCGATCGCGGAGTTGAACAATGTGCTGTACCGGAAGCTGGATGCGGAGGAGAAATTCCCTCCCGCCCCAGCCGGATGCGAAATTCGGCGCAGTCTGCCGGAGGAGGCCGGTCGGTCGGGAAGCATCGTGGAGACTGCGTTCTTCCCCGACGGAGCCCCGGAGCCCTATCGTGGCCTGATCGCGCCTTTTTACCAGATGGAACGGGCGCTGGCTTTCGTCGCGAGTGTCGAGGGCAATCTGGTGGCCTGCGGAACGGGGCTGGCGATCCCCGAGCACAAGGTCTTCGCGCTGTGCGGCGCTGGCACGCTAGCCGAGTTTCGCGGACGTGGCCTACAGACCGCACTCCTGCGGGCTCGCATGGCGGCTGCGGTCGAGGCCGGATGCGAGTACGCGGTCGTGGTCACGCAAGGCGGCAGCGCCTCGCAGCGCAACGCGGAACGCCTGGGCTTCCGCGTGGCCTACAGCAAGGTGACCGTGATCAAACAATTACAGTCGTAAACGCCTTTGTGGGGACAGCAGCCCCTGCTGTCTAGTCGAGCGAAAGCTCGACTGGCGCGACGGGCAATCTGAGTTGCGATCGCCTGAGACCTCGTTGCATAGTGGAAGCTATGAGACCGGAGAGCCTTGTGCTGCAAGGCAAACACGTTCGCCTGGAACCACTTGAGCATCACCACGTCGAAGGGTTGGTGGCCGCTTCCGCCGCCGACCCTTCCCTCTACCAGTGGAGTCCCGTTCCGCGGGGAGCGGCTGAGGCGACCGCCTACGTCGATACCGCCTTGGCTTGGCGAGACGCCGGCACGGCGCTCCCCTTCGCGACGGTGCGTGTGAGTGATGGAGTCGTCCTCGGCTCCACGCGTTTCTGGAACCTGGAGCGATGGTCGTGGCCACCGGGCCATTCCCTGCGCGGTCGCGGCGTGCCCGATGCCTGTGAGATCGGCTACACCTGGCTGGCGCGCTCCGCAATCCGCACTCCAGCCAACACCGAGGCCAAGCTGCTCATGCTGACCCATGCCTTCGAGATGTGGCAGGTGCTCCGCGTCTGCTTTCACACGGACGCGCGTAACGCGCGCTCCCGCGCCGCCCTCGAACGCGTCGGCGGACAATTCGAAGGAATTCTCCGCGCCCACCGCATGGCCGCCGACTACATCCCGCGCGATTCGGTGCGATATTCCATCATCGCGTCAGAGTGGCCCGGAGTGAAACAGCGTCTGCTCCAGTTTGTGGATCGAGCGTAGCTTAGCATCGACTAGGCAAAGGTCTTGGGTTCAATCCCATAAGCAGCCACCCACTGATCATGCCTCTCCTGCGTAGCTGGATGCTGAAAGCACAGCCCATATCCATCCGGATCCTTGAACCACAACTGCCTCATCCCATACGGCGCAACTTTCGGCTCTTTCACATCGACCCCATGCGCTCGGAGGTGTTGGTAAGCGCCGTCGAGATCCTTACACCCGAAAAACAGGCAAGTATCGTCGTGGGCAGCGACGCGTACGGGATCGGGTACCGCTGGACGCTGGTCTTTCTCATAGGCAGTGTTGAGCATCACCTCCGCGCCATGGAGTCTAAGTCCGGCCCAGTTACAGTCGTCTCCTGGCTCAGACGTGCTCCAAACTTCGAATCCCAGCACGTCGCGGTAAAAACGAATCGCGGTCGGCATGTCGAAAACCTGCAGCAGCGGGGCAACACCGTGAATATCCATGGGCATACCATCCTCCTGGTTTGGCAGGAGAATATATCAGAGGATTTCAGGGTAGCCAACCGCCCCACGCGTGGCCGAAGTTTTGGAAGGTGAATCGGGGCCAGCCATCTTAACTTGATGGCTTGGCCCCGTTGAGCTCAAGATTTCGCCGAGTTGCAGTCTTGCCCCTAGGCGGTTACCGAGACGCTGCTTACCTGTGGCGATGTCTGGGTGGAAGAAGCTCCGCCCGCCTGTTGCAGATCCTGCTGCAGCGTGGTGAAGAGCTGCTGAGCCGTCGAAATGTCGCCCGATTGTAGCGCTTGGCCGAGCTGTTGAAACAACTGGCTCATCGCACTGTTTCCGCCGCCGCCGTGATGATGATGGTGGCCGTGCGTTTGCCCCGCCTGCTGGACGTCCTGCTGAATCTTCGTATAATCCTGCTGCGCCGCCGAAACATTACCGGACTGGAGATCCTGTCCCAACTGTTGGAAGGCCTGGACCAGGGGATTGCTGTTCTGCGTTGACGAGCTTGAACTGGACTGCGGCCCGAGCTGCTGCAGCGTCGCAAAATCGCTCTGCGCCGCAGACAGGTTCCCAGACTGCAAATCCTGGCCGAGTTGCTGGAACTCCTGCTGGATTTGCTGCATCTTCGTCTGGGTGCTCTGGTTGATGGTGTCAAACAGATTACCCATGGAAATACCGGACACTGACATTGCTTATCTCCTCTCGAGGAAATTCATTCAATTGAGAGTCTGATCGGCATTCTTTAGCAGAACTTGAGGTGCCGGGACTCTTCTCTGAATAGGCAAGTCTCGTGCCAAACGCACCCCAGCCCGACGAATAACCAACTTCGCGGATTCGCAACACTTAGCCGACCAAAACTTCGGTGCGCTCTGCTGAAACCGAAGTTACTGGGCAGGGCGTGCCTACGCCGTGCAGGCAAGGCGTACCCAGTTACTCGGTGACCGTTGGTACCGCCCACAATATTCCCGTAGGATGACGGCCGGAATTTATTCAGAGGCCAGCACACCGGGGCAGGATTTGTCGGCGAGAGTGCAGGGCAGGTCCGAGTTGCCAAGCTGGCGCGTTTGCATTCCAATCTCTTTGTGGAGCTTGAATCGCGAGGACGTGATTCGATCCAGAAGGAAATCCACGATGAACGTCGATGAAATCCGCAAGTACTGTCTTGGCTTGCCCGAAGCGACAGAGAAGCTGCAATGGGAGGATGCCCTCTGTTTCAAAGTGAACGGGAAGATGTTTGCCGTGCTGGGCTTGGACCGTTCGCGGCTAACCTTCAAGTGCACGCCCGAGACCTTCGCCGAGCTGATTGAGCGCGAGGACATTCATCCGGCACCTTATGTGGGACGCTACAAGTGGGTGATGCTCGACCGCCTGGACGCGCTGCGCCACGATGAATTACGGGACCTGATCCAGCAGTCGTACGACATGGTCGCGGCGAAAGCGTCCACAGGAGCGCGCAAGAAAAAGGCCAGGAAAACATCCAAGAAGACCGCCGCGCGGTCTCGGGTGAGCAGCAAACGGTCTCATGGGAGGAAGGACTGAAGTGTGCTTCGGGGTCCGCTGGGTCACAGATTTGGGTGGAGACGTTTCTCAGACTGGACCATGCGATCCCCCATCGCTCTTGCGAGACCTTCCCCTTGTCTTCAAAGGGGAAGTATGAGAACCTTTCCCTTTGACCGCTAGGGGTGCGAATGGACACGGCAAAACTCGAATTTTTTCGCGGCACGCTCGATGTTCTCATCCTCAAAGCCTTGGTCTGGGGACCGCTTCATGGTTACGCCATCACCAATCTGATCCGCCGTCAGAGCGACGACGCCCTGCTACTCGAAGAGGGCACGCTCTACCCCGCCCTCTGGCGACTGGAAAACAAGGGGTTGCTGGACGCCGAGTGGGGACTTTCCGAGAACAATCGCAAAGCCAAGTTCTATCGGCTCACTCCCGAGGGTCGGCGTCAACTGCGTCATGAAGTAAAGACCTGGGAGGCGTATGCTGCGGCCGTTGCCAAAGTGCTCGGCGCGACGCAGCCTCCGTCGCCGGAGGAGGTTGGATGACACCGACTCCCATATGGCGCCGCTACTCCCGCATGTTCGGCCCTGACCCGGCCGCCGCCGTGAAAGATGAGCTGAGCTTTCACCTCCAGGCCAAAATTGACGACCTCGTCACCCAGGGCTGGTCCCCCGAAGCTGCCCGCCATGAAGCTGAACGCCAGTTCGGAGACCTGCGCGCCGTACAACAAATCGGCGTGCGCATTGGAGAGAAAATGGAACGTCGCAAGCGCCTCCAGGATTACTGGACTGACTCGCTCCAAGATGTGCGCTACACCTTCCGCACGCTCCGCCGCGATCCCGGTTTTGCTGCTATCTCGATCCTCATCCTGGCTCTCGCCATCGGAGCCAACACTGCTGTCTTCAGCGTAGTCAACACGCTCCTGCTGCGCCCGTTGCCTTTCCCCGACTCGCGCCAGCTGGTGTGGATTGCCCCGCCGCCGACCGGCTGCGGCTTCTCTTGCGCCACCTACTCCGCCGATGCATACGAAGAATTCCGCGAACAGAGCCGCGCCTATCAGGACGTGACTGGATACATGGCGTTCACGACGCCCGACAACGTACGGCTCACCGGACGCGGCGAACCCGAGCCGGCCACGAGCTTCGAAGTCATCGGCAACTTCTTCCAGGTTCTGGGCGTGCAGCCCGCCATGGGCAGTTTGTTCACCCAGGACGAGTCCCGCGGTCCGCACCCAATTGCTCTGCTAGCCAACGCCTACTGGCGGCGCCAGTTCAACGCGGATCCATCCATCGTAGGCAAGGCGGTCGAGCTGAACGGGACGCCGGTAACGATTGTGGGGGTTCTACCGGAAAGCTTCGACTTTGGTGCGGTGTTCTCTCCCGGCGCGAAAGTCGATCTCTTCACACCGCTCGACTTGAACATGGAGCGCGACTGGGGCAACATCGTCACCCTCATTGGCCGACTCAAGCCGGGAGTGACCGTGGCCCAGGCGCTCGACGACGCCAACCGCGTCGCGCCAAGCATGTATTTCAACGTGAAGTATCCCCAGACGCTGGGCCGCTATAAAGACGCTCTCATCCCCGTGCTGCTGAAGGATTGCGTCACGGGCAAGCTGCGCCGATCGCTGATTGCGTTATGGTGCGCGGTAGGCACGATTCTGCTCATAGCCGGCGTGAACCTTTCCAACCTGCTCCTGGCTCGCGCCGCCGCGCGCGCCAAGGAATTTGCCGTGCGTGGCGCGCTCGGGGCGAGCCGGGGCCGCATCGTGCGCCAGTTGTTCATGGAGAGCCTCGTGCTCTCCGGCGCAGGTGCGGCCCTCGGACTGGGACTGGCCCTCCTCCTGATCGCGTGGCTCGCGCATCAGGGATCCGTCGCTCTCCCGCTCCTTAGCACCCTGCGCATCGACGGCCAGGCGCTGGGCTGGACCGTTCTGGTTGCCGTCTTCACCGCCATGATCTTCGGCCTGCTTCCGGGGCTAAGGATGGCCAGCGGCAATCTCCAGGAAGTGCTCAAGGACTCCGGTGCCGGCGCCGGCCTGGGCCGCAAACACGAGCGCCTCCGCGCCGCACTGGTCGTCTCCGAGGTTGCCTTGGCCTGCGTGCTGCTGGTAAGCGCAGGCCTATTGCTGCGCAGCTTTGTGAAGGTGCTCGACGTCGACCTCGGCTTCCAGCCCGATCGCGCTGCCTCCATCAAAGTCGATTATGACGACGGCGCCCCCACCGAACAAGCCAGGCAGGACAAACGCGGCGAAATCTTCGAGCAAATCATCGCCCGCGTCAGCGCTCTGCCCGGCGTTGAAGCCGCCGGAATATCCGATTACCTTCCCCTCGGACCAAATCGCAATTGGGATACGCCCGTGCCGCAAGGAAAAATCTTCCAGCCGGGCGAACTCCCGGACCCGCTCGTCTATGTGATCACTCCGGGATTCGTTCGTGCTCTGGGGATCCACATGCACGGCCGCGATTTCACCTGGGCCGACGGCCCGCACAGCGAGCGAGTCGTCCTCATCAACGCCTCGGCCGCCCGCGTCTACTGGCCCGGCGAGGACGCAGTCGGAAAGATCCTTATGCGCGATAAAGAGGAAGACCACGTCGTCGGCGTCGTCGACGATGTCCACGAAGAAACTGTGGAGGGCGGGACTGGCTCGCAAATCTACTATCCGGCAACGCAGCAAGGGCCGGCGGGCGCGCAACTAGTTGTGCGCACCAGCCTCCCGCCCGCGACGCTCGCCGCAAGCCTGCTTCGCGCTCTGCGCGAGCTGAATCCCAAACAGCCAGCCGCCGAGTTCCGGCCCATCCAGACCATCGTCGACCGCGCCGTCTCTCCGCGCCGCTTCTTCATCTTGCTGGTCGCAGCATTCGCCAGTCTTGGCCTGCTGCTGGCCGCCCTCGGCATCTACGGCGTCATCTCGTATTCGGTCACGCGGAAAGCGCAAGAGATCGGCATTCGCATGGCGCTCGGCGCGAGCGTCGGCGCGGTGCAGCGCCAGGTGTTGGGCGGAGCGCTGCGACTGGCGTTCGCGGGCATGGTGCTGGGCACATTGCTTGCGCTCGCAGTGGCCAGGCTGATTTCTTCGCTATTGTTCGCCACTTCGTCCTGGGATCTACCGACTTATCTCGGAATGGCGGTGGTGCTTCTGCTGGTTGCGGGTGTCTCCGGCTACATTCCCGCCCGGCGCGCTTCTGGCGTCAATCCGATGGAGGCTTTGCGCAGCAACTGAGATTCAAACGCTGAGTGACGGTTCCGCGATCCGCAAACCAGGTTCTGCGAAGCAGGCAGGGCGCTTCGAACCCAGATCACCTTAGGTTCGCGCTTATGAGTTGCACCTTTACTCCGATGGATTTGACTCTGCTCGTCCCGCTCGGCTAGCCTCAAGAGTCTCGTGCAACCCCGGACACCTTCAACCCGCATGCGCTCTCCGCATAAATTATTGATTTTGCTGCTGATGGCAGTTTTGGTGATATCAGCAACAAACTGGGCTGCCGCCTCCACGCAGCCGGTGCATGCGGAGCATGGAATCGTGGTCAGCGTGCACGAACTCGCTTCGCAAGTCGGTGTGCAGATCATGCAGGCGGGTGGCAACGCCGTCGACGCCGCCGTGGCCACGGGATTCGCGCTCGCCGTAGTGCATCCTCCGGCTGGAAATATAGGTGGCGGCGGGTTCATGCTGATCCGCATGGCCGACGGTAAGACCCGTTTTCTCGACTACCGCGAAAAGGCTCCCGCAGCGGCAACCGGCGCCATGTATCAGGACGCGCAAGGCAACGTGATCGAAGGCGCGAGCGAGTACGGCTACAAAGCAATCGGCGTTCCGGGATCGGTGGCCGGCATGGTCTACGCCGAGCAGAAATACGGCAAGCTCACCCTCAAGCAGGTGATTGTTCCCGCCATCAAGCTGGCTCGCGAGGGATACGCCCTGACCTGGGAAGAGGCCCGCGATTTCCACGACCGACATCTCGCCGAGTTCCCCGAGTCGCGGCGCGTGTTTCAGCGCAACGGCGATTACTACAAGCCCGGAGAGATTTTCCGTCAGCCCGATCTGGCGCGGACCCTGCAGCGCATCGCTGACAATCCGGACGACTTCTACCACGGTTCCCTGGCGCGAGAACTGGCCGCGGCCCTGCAAAAAGGCGGGGGCCTGATCACCGCCGACGATTTGGCGCGCTATGAAGTAAAGGAGCGCGAGCCGGTGCGCGGCACCTATCGCGGATATGAAGTCATCAGCGCGCCGCCGCCGTCGTCGGGTGGAACCGTCCTGATCGAATCCCTTAATATTCTGGAAGGCTACGATCTTGCCAGCATGGGAGACCGCTCGGCCCAGTCGATTCACTTCACGATCGAGGCGTTCCGCCGGGCATTCTTCGATCGCGCCGAGTTTATGGGCGATCCCGACTTCGCCAGAATTCCCGTAGCGCAGCTCATTGATAAGAAGTATGCGGCGGCCTGGCGCGAGACCATAGATTCGGCGCACGCTACTCCGAGTAAAGACTTGAAGCGGCCCGCCATCTTCAGCGAACTGGAACAGTATGCGGCCGCGCATCCTCCGGCGATGTCTCCGCCGGAGTCCAATCACACGACGCACTACTCCGTGGTGGACGCGGACGGCGACGTAGTGGCAGTGACCACGACCATCAACGACTGGTTCGGATCGCGGGTCACCGCCGACGGCTTGGGCTTCCTGCTCAACGATGAGATGGACGATTTCTCGTCGAAGCCCGGCGTGCCGAATTCCGACGGCTTGCTTCAGGGTGCGGCCAATGCGATTGGGCCAGGGAAGCGTCCCCTGTCGTCGATGACTCCAACCATCGTGGTGCGCGATGGCAAGACGGTCATGGTCCTTGGCTCGCCGGGTAGCTCGAAGATCATTACGACGGTAGCCAATGTTTTGATGGGCGTCGCGGACTACGGCATGAACATCCAGGAGGCGGTGAACGCGCCGCGCTTTCACAATCAATGGCTGCCCGATGTGCTCAACGTGGAAAAGTGGTTTTCGCCCGACACGCTGACCGCCCTGCGCCAGATGGGATACGACCTTGAGATCGGGCTTCACTATGGAACGGACGTTGCCCCGTACTGGAGCGACGCCGAGTGCATCGCTATTGATTCCAAGACCGGCGAGCGGCTCGGCGCCAGTGATGGCCGGAACGGCGGAAAGGCAGTGGGATACTGAAAGACATTGTTGATTGATGATTTCTGATTGAAAATCAAGTCACTGTTGTTTCTTGGGTTTCAATCAACGATCAAGACTTTCTCCAAGGGACGCGCATGCTGAAAGCGGTTTCAACCTACTTATTCGTGAAGGAGCGCCTGCATCCGGGAATTCTGGATGGGCTGGCTCGCACCGGCGTGCAGGCGGTGGAGATTTTCGCCGCGCGTCAGCATCTCGACTACGCCAACCGCAAGGCGCACGTCAAAGAAATCGCCGAATGGTTTCACGGCAGCGGGATTCCGCTGAACTCCGTGCACTCGCCTCTCTATGCCGACTACGAGTGGGGACGCGCCGGGGCTCCGCCGGTCAACGTCGCCTCCACTGATCGTGCCGGACGAGTCGAGGCCATGGATGAGATCAAGCGCGCGCTCGAAATTGCTGAGCAGATTCCATTTCGCTTCCTGGTGCAGCACCTGGGCGCGCCCAACGAGGATTTCAGCGAAAAGAAATTTGAAGCCGCCATGACCTCCATTGAACACCTGCGGGCCTTTGCCAAGCCGCTCGGGGTGCGGATTCTGCTGGAGAACATTCCGAACGAGCTTTCGACGCCCGACCGGCTAGTGGAACTCATCCGCAGCGCACACTTCGACGACGTCGGCGTCTGCTTCGACTTCGGCCACGCGCACATGGCAGGCTCGGTCCGCGAAGGGTTTGAGATTCTGCGGAGTCACATTCATTCGACCCACGTTCACGACAACGACAAGAACAAAGACTCGCATCTGTGGCCGGGGAAGGGAACCATCGACTGGAAAGAAGCCATGGAGCTGCTGCGTTCGGCCCCGCAAACTCCGCCCCTGCTGCTGGAACTAGCAGACGACGAAAAAGTGAACCCGCTGGAAAAGCTGGCGGAGACATTCGACAAGCTGGAAACGGTTTAAGTGCTTTCGCCGCCGAGCTCGCAGAGAACGCCGAGGAGAGAATATGCAAAAGCGTTTGTTTTTTCTCGGCGTGCTAGGCGGTAAATAGATTTACTAACTTATGTCACCTGTAACCACGATTGCAGAAATCGGCAAGCATGAGGGCCAGTCGGTCACGATCCGCGGCTGGCTCTACAACCTGCGCGAGAGCGGGAAGCTGCTCTTCCCGCAGTTTCGCGATGGCTCCGGCATCATTCAAGGTGTCGTGCCCAAGAACGCGGTCCCGCCGGAAGTCTTCGACGCTATCAAGACGTTGACCCAGGAATCGAGCGTGATCGTCGAAGGCAAAGTCCGCGCCGACAAGCGCGCCCACGGTGGCTATGAACTCGACGTGGCCAACGTGCAGGTCGTGCAGCGCGTGCCCGAGTCGACCCCGTACCCGATTACTCCCAAAGAGCACGGCACCGACTTCCTGATGGAGCACCGCCATCTCTGGGTGCGCTCGCAGCGCCAAGCGGCGATTCTGCGGGTTCGGGCCGAGATCATCAAAGCGGCACGAGATTTTTTCGACGAACGCGGCTTCACGCTGACCGATCCGCCGATCATTACTCCCGCCGCATGTGAAGGGACGTCCACGCTCTTCCCCGTCGACTACTTCGACGAGCAGGCCTTTCTCACGCAGTCGGGACAGCTCTATGTGGAAGCCACCGCCATGGCGCTGGGCAAGGTGTATTCGTTCGGTCCTACATTTCGCGCCGAAAAATCGAAGACGCGCCGCCATCTCACCGAGTTTTGGATGGTAGAACCAGAAGTCGCCTACGCCGAACTTGATGACGTGATGGAACTGGCTGAGGGCCTGATCAGCTTCATCGTGAAGCGCTGCCTCGAAAAGCGACGGGTTGACTTGCAAACGATCGGCCGCGACATTTCTAAGCTCGAAAAGATCGAACCGCCTTTCCCCCGAATCAGCTACGACGACGCGGTGAAGAATCTGCAGGAAGGCCACGCCAACGGCAAGCTGGAATCAAAGTTCGAGTGGGGCGGCGACCTGGGCTCGCCCGACGAAACCTACCTCTCGGCGCAATTCGACAAGCCCGTTATGGTGCATCGTTACCCGGCGAAGGTGAAAGCGTTCTACATGGAGCCCGATCCGCAGCGTCCAGATCTGGCCTTGTGCGTCGACGTGCTCGCGCCCGAAGGTTATGGCGAAATCATCGGAGGCTCGCAGCGCATGGCATCATACGAACTGCTGCTGCAGCGTATCCACGAGCACGGCCTGCCGGAAGAAGCCTTCAAGTGGTATCTCGACCTGCGCAAGTTCGGCAGCGTGCCCCACGGCGGCTTCGGCATGGGCATAGAACGCGCCGTAGCCTGGATCTGCGGTCTGGAGCACGTCCGCGAGACCATTCCGTTCCCCAGGATGCTGTACCGGTTATATCCGTAGAGCGTTTCGCCGCCGAGCACGCCGAGATCGCCGAGAATGGAAGAAAAAGACAGACTCGATTCGATTACGCGGCGGATCATCGGGGCAGCGATCGAAGTGCATCGACGGTTGGGGCCGGGATTGCTGGAGTCGGCTTACGAAGCGTGCTTAGCGTACGAACTGCGAGAGATTTGATTCAAGATTGAGCAGCAGAGACCTTTGCCGGTCGTGTACAAGCATGTGAAACTTGACTGCGGATACCGTCTCGATTTGGTCGTTGAAGATTCGGTCGTGGTAGAGATAAAGGCTGTCGACCACTTGGTCCCGATCCATGATGCGCAGTTGCTTTCCTATCTTCGTCTTTCGGGCAAGCCAGTGGGTCTGCTTATCAACTTCCACGTGCGTGTGCTCAAGAACGGATTGAAGAGAATCGTGAATGACTTCCCTGACTCGGCGCGCACGACAGCTAGGGACGGAGAAAATTGAAACTCATTCACCGCTGAGATCGCAGAGAACGCCGAGAGAAGGTCGCCAAAACAAAAGCATCTTAACTTTTGCTTGCTCGGCGCTCTCGGCGTGCTCGGCGGTGAATGAACTTTCTCTTTAACCACTATGGCGACTACAGTTTCTACCTCCACCAACATCACTCCCCGAAAAATCCGCGTCATCGGCGTCCCCCTGGACCTCGGCCAGTCCCGCCGCGGCGTCGATATGGGACCGTCGGCCGTCCGCGTCGCCGGCCTTGAAGCCCGCCTCGAAGCCCTCGGCCATGAAGTCGAAGATGGCGGTAATATTGCCGTCGCCATCCCCGAACAGAAGAAAGAAGGCGACACTCACGCCAAGTATTTGAAGGAAATCACCGCGACCTGCACCAAGCACGCCGAGTTGGTGGTCAAAACACTCGAAGCTGGGAAAGTTCCGCTCGCGCTCGGTGGAGATCATTCCATGGCGGCCGGCACGGTCTCAGGCGTGGCCGAATTCTATCGCCGCCAAAACCAGCGCGTGGGCCTGATCTGGATCGACGCCCACACCGACATCAACACCCCGGAATCGTCCCCCAGCGGCAACGTGCACGGAATGCCCCTGGCTGCTCTCATGGGCCTCTGGCCTTCGGAGCTGTCGAACATCTTTGATTTTTCTCCCAAGGTGAAGCCCGAGAACTGCGTCCTGGTCGGCGTCCGCGATATCGATGCAGTCGAGAAAGAAAACGTCCGCCGCGCCGGCATCGGCGTCTTCACCATGCGTGACATCGACGAGCGCGGCATGCGCACCGTCATGGAAGAAGCGCTGCGCATGGCCGGGCGCGGCACCGCCGGCTATCACATCTCTCTCGACATGGACTGGGTCGATCCCGAAGACGCACCGGGCGTAGGCACTCCCGTGCGTGGCGGCGCGACTTACCGCGAAGCTCACCTCGCCATGGAAATCATCGCCGACCACGGCCGCATGCTGAGTTTCGAGATCGTCGAAGTGAATCCGGTAATCGACGAGCACAATCAGACCGCCGATCTGGCGGTGGAACTGGCGCTCTCGGCGTTTGGGAAGAAGATTCTGTAGTTATGCGCAATGAGTTCTATGGAGATCGCAAGGATCTTTGGAAGTGGACCGTCGTTCTCAACGAGGCCGTCATCAGCAGGCAGGTTTTGTATGTGGCGATGTACCGACCAGACGGAAAGGTTAAGTATGAGCCGGACATCAGAGCGGACGTCGTTGATTTCTTTCGCAATGAGCGCAGAGCTTTAAATCTCCAGAAGGAATGTTCCCGGATCAAACTGCTATCAACCCGAATCATTCCTTTCCTAGAGACCTACGAACCTGCGCGGATGGGCGACTATCTCGCTTCGGTCAAGCGAGCCCTAGAGTCCCGTCCGAAGCGGCCCAGCTATGTGGTATTCCTTGATCCCGATACCGGCATAAGAGAGAAATCCGGGCCCGAGCATGTGTGCCGGTGCCTGTTGACCTCCGTTTGGAAATCAATGCTGTCCGGAGACACGCTTCTCATTTACCAGCACTACGCACGCAGGAAAGTGGATTTGTGGTTGTCCGAGAAGAGGGACCTAATAGCAACGACTCTTCAAGCTGAATGCTCGGACGTCACCTATAAGCACCACTCCGGTGTTTGTTTTTTCCTGATAAGCAAGAAGAACCAACCCTGCGATTGACGGAAAACTCTCCCAGCGTCCACACTGGAAGGTCATGAAAAAGCTTCGGGTCGGCATTCTGTTTGGCGGGCGCAGCGGCGAGCATGAGGTTTCTTTGCTCTCGGCTGCATCCGTTCTCCATGCTATCGATAAAGAGAAATATGAGGTCGTGCCCATTGGCATCACCAAAGATGGCCGCTGGCTCACGGCGGAGCACGCCGAGAATCTGCTCAACGGCAAGCTTGTGATCGAGCCGCGCAACCTGCGCGCCGGTGATCCGGACACGACCGAGTCGGCCGCGGTGCTGGCGCGCGGAGAAGCCGTCGTCGTGCCGCCGGAGCCGGTGCACCGCCAGAGTGGACTCGTGCCCTTCCAGAGTGATGCCGCTCTCACACGGCGCGCCAGCGACCGCGCCATCAACGTCGATGTAATCTTTCCCGTCTTGCACGGCACCTTCGGCGAGGATGGCACCATCCAGGGCCTGCTCGAACTCGCCGACATTGCCTACGTCGGCGCGGGTGTTCTGGGCTCGGCCGCCGGCATGGACAAGGACATCATGAAGTCCCTGTTCATCGCCGCCGGAATTCCCATCGTGAAGCACGTCACCATCCTGCGCAGCATGTGGGAGAGCGAACCGAAACAAGTTCAAAAGCGGGTCGAGGCGAAGCTGACCTACCCAGTCTTCGTGAAGCCGGCCAATCTCGGATCGTCCGTGGGCATCAGCAAAGCGCACAATCGCAAAGAACTTGGACCAGCCATCGAAGAAGCGGCCAAGTTCGACCGCAAGATTGTCATCGAGCAGGGCGTGGGTGGCAAGAAAGAGAAGGCCCGCGAGATCGAGTGCTCGGTGCTCGGCAACGACGATCCCGAAGCCTCACTGCCCGGCGAAATCATCCCCGGTAAGGAGTTCTACGACTACACCGCGAAGTACGTCGACGAAGGTTCGCAACTCATCATCCCCGCGAAGCTGACCAAAGCTCAAACGAAAAGAGTTCAAGACCTGGCCGTAGCCGCCTTCAAAGCCGTAGACTGCTCGGGCCTGGCGCGCGTCGACTTCCTCATGGATCCCAAAACGCAGAAGATCTTCCTGAACGAGATCAACACCATGCCCGGATTTACCGCGATCAGCATGTATCCCAAGCTGTGGGCGGCGTCTGGCTTGGCCTACGCTGATTTGATCGATCGCCTGATCGAGCTTGGCCTGGAGCGGCACGAAGACAAGAAGAAGAATCAATACAGCCGCTAGACACCTTGGTTTTCCAGCAATTGAAAAATGACGAACCCCCGACTGGATCGGTCTCTACATTTTTTTCGTGTCCGTTCGTAAAATATTCATTCTTCACGACTTACGTTGTGGAGATAGGCTGGGGTCCAGGTAAAATCTTAAACCGTAAGGACTTATAGCTAAAATATTCCGGGATAAGGACTTAGCTTCTCTTGTGCGAAGCCTGGGCTGGAGGCCGTTGCAGGGATCGGTCGTAGACGACTGGATGGGAGAGCCCTCGCGCATGTAGCAAGCTTGCGGCTTCTGAAATCCTCAGTAAAGGTTGTTCGTCACAAGAATTTGGGATTCTTGTTGTGGAAGGCTGTGGAAAAAGACGGGTGGAGGCCCCGGCGTAGAAAACTTCGCGTGTGTTCCCGGCTGTCGTCCCAGTTCCCCCTGGCCCGCGGATTCCCGTTTGGATGTGAGAATTGGGGTACGTCCCGTCTGTCCCCAGTCGCTTTTCGTCTCCCCGAAAAATAGTTAATTAAATTCCGTTCTCATGTCGATTCGGCCACACCCCCTTCGACGTATCAGCAGAGAGCCAGTACGATAGCGAGCAACAGCGATCCAACTGCGCTCTCAATCTGAGTTCGCCAATAAATAGCTGAACCCGAAAACAAGCCACCCAACCATCGCTCAACCCGAAGGAGATCTCGCAATGCGATTCATGATCATCGGCAAAGCAACCGCAGAGACAGAAAAAGAAGGCGCCCTCCCCGATCCACAGCTCATGGCCGAGATGGGCGAGTTCAACGAAGAGCTCATCAAGGCTGGCATCCTGCTCGCCTCCGATGGCCTCCATCCCAGCTCCAAAGGCGCACGCGTCAAATTCTCCGGCAAGTCTCGTACCGTCATCGACGGCCCCTTCACCGAGGCCAAGGAGCTCATCGCCGGCTTCCAGATCTGGCAGGTCAAGTCCCTCGAAGAGGCCATCGAGTGGGTCAAGCGTGCCCCCAACTCCCACGCCGCCGACTCCGAAGTCGAAATCCGCCAGGTCTTTGAGATGGAAGACTTCGCACCCATCCTGTCCGAAGAGCAGATCCAGCACAAAGTACATCTCCGAGCTGAGCTGCCAAATCAGACCGCCAACAAATAGCTGAACCCGAAAACAAGCCACACAACCATCGCTCAACCCAAAGGAGATTTCGCAATGCGATTCATGGTCATCGTCAAAGCAACCGCAGAGTCAGAAAAAGAAGGCGCCCTCCCCGATCCACAGCTCATGGCCGAGATGGGCAAGTACAACGAAGAGCTCATCAAGGCTGGCGTCGTGCTCGCCATGGACGGCCTCCAACCCAGCTCCAAAGGCGCACGCGTCAAATTCTCCGGCAAGTCTCGTACCGTCATCGACGGCCCCTTCACCGAGGCCAAGGAGCTCGTCGCCGGCTTCTGGCTCTGGCAGGTCAAGTCCCTCGAAGAGGCCATCGAGTGGGTCAAGCGGGCCCCCAGGTGCAACGCCGG